>Ga0209915_1000202_pt1 | contig 196017 bp, 163 predicted proteins | sample ThiBiot_750_plan_FD_183952 | JGI IMG/M metagenome (GOLD analysis project Ga0209915, IMG submission 183952) | Wastewater bioreactor microbial communities from Cape Town, South Africa - Thiocy_cont_750_plan (SPAdes) | ecosystem: Engineered > Bioreactor > Thiocyanate-remediating >... | reverse complement strand
TTTTCCTGGCGACCATAGCGGTTTGGAACCACCTGAATCCATCTCGAACTCAGAAGTGAAACGAACCCGCGCCAATGATAGTGTGAGGTTTCCTCATGTGAAAGTAGGTCATCGCCAGGGTTTTATTTTTAAAAAGCGGCTTTTTTGCCGCTTTTTTTTTCTTTGAACAAACGTCAATAACAGAGTATGCTTGACTTAGAACGTTAAGCTTATTTTCCCCCTATTCTCTTGAATTAATGTGAATTTCTAACTTTTTGTTTATATTTTATCTTTACTGTTCGCGTATTTTTTTGTCATGGGGTCTTATAATTGATTTTTATTAGACTTTAGTTTAAGTTATTTTTATTTAGGATAGGTCGTAGCTTATGTTAGTCCAACGAATTTTGGATTTAATCAGTACGCTTGAAAAGGAAGGCACACCAGTTCAGTGTGATAAGGTGCTATCTGAATGTCTTTCAGAGCGATTTTCTAAAAGAGCACGTGAAAAATTAACTAACGCAGATGTTCATTTTCTTCTTACGTGCTATAAAAATCGATGGGAAGCAATAGTCGATAAAGACGATGATTATACTCGTAATCCCTCAGCGTCGAATCAGGCATGGATATGTTTAGCGAAAGAACTTGCTCCATTAGCTCAGATAAATTATTTAAAAATATTAATTCCGACATTAAAAAATGATAAGGACCTAAATGATTTTTCATCGCTTGATGAAACGGCAAATCTTTTTAATTTCTATTTAGGCCACGGGGGTAAGACTTTATATCGAAAACTGAGCTTTTGTGAGCATTTAGAAAGACGAAATTTTACTTTATCAACTTATAGAGCGGATAGAAAATTAGCTGCTGTTACAATAGATGAATTAGCTCGTCTAAAATTATGTAAAGTGACCACACGAGAAGTAACTGTTGGTGATGAACGATTCAAAAACTTTTGGGATCTTATGTGCAAAAAAGTTTTTGTTAATCTACGTGCTCAAGGACGCATGCCTATAGCCCTATTACCTCATTTACTCGAGTTAATTGAACGCTACTATTATTTGAGAGCCAATAATATCGATTTTTCTTTTTTTAAAAATGATGTGAAAAACTTTTTTAACCGCTTATATGGCTACGATTTAACGGATGTAAATTTTTTATATGGAACAAAAATAAAGTATAAAAAAGATGAAAAATACTTACTTGATCTGTTCATTAATTTGCATACTGCAAATAATTATGCGGAACTAGATTATGAAGTTCGGACGTTAGGTAAATGGTTATTTGAAATCAATCCTGATTTAAGAGCTACAAGCAAAGAATTAGCTCTTGTCTATCAAAAGTTATCTGATGAAATTGAAAAAACAGCTCCTCCATTTGCACAGACGGATGCCTTTGTTAATTGTTGTAAGTTACTGGTGTCATTGCTTACTACTCGGTTTGAACTTTCTTCTTGCTTTGCTCCTCAAACGCACAGTAGTTTATGGGACCAAAGAAATACTGCATTTCCTGAAGCCTATGGAATTTTTACTATTTTGTTGCCATTAATCGCGGCAAATAAACCGCAAGCCTTAGAAAGTGCTTACGAAAAAATTATTAGAGATATTATCATCCCAGCAAGAGAGGATAATGGTTGGTACACCTGGTTTACACGTTCTGAGACAACGAATAAATGGTTGGAACGAGTTCATAATTGTAAGTTAGATGAGCTTGGTGTTTATTGGTTTGAACCTGAATTATTATTTAATGCATTACTTCTGTTTAATACAAATAATTCATCCGTGAAAACACGTATTAATTACCTTTTAGATGCCATAATTCAAACGTATGCTCAAAACCAAAATGATCTCATGAAGCAATTGCGTGTCAATATTTTGTTTACAGAGTTTTTAGATGAGTTAAGTGACAGCCATCGCACCAATTTATTAAGATTAATTAAGATATGTGATCCGCAAATCGCAAAATCAGAATTTCTTAATAAGTGTACGAAACATATTAATAAACAGGTATCTAAGTTATGCCTGCCTCCTGAAAAGACTTCGTTAGCTTTTTTCCCGCAAAGTTCTAAATTAGATGCGACAAAATTATTTAATTTTCCTGAAGGCGCAAAAGATGTTGAAGCAATGATAATTGAGTATAAAAATCAATTAGCTACACTTCATATCGAGCCTAAACTTAAAGAGGAAGTAAACAATTACTTGCTGACATTAAGCAAACCTATTTTAAGTGTTGCCCAAAAAGAACATGCTAAAGGCTCTGGGAGAGTTGTACTCGATTATATTGGTCAATATAGCTAGGGCATGTTTGCATTTTTGACTATCTATGCAAGTGTTTTTGATGTTCTGTGATCCGGTGCGTAGACATGATTGCATTATCGTGAATACAACGTGGGATGACATGAGTTATGTATAGGCTGGGCTTAACTGTCCAGCCTATACTAGCCTTTTCCCTCAACGACTTACCTAACACATACAGAGGTGACGTTTATTTGATTATTTTAATCGCAAAATATACTTTATTTTGTATATTGTGCACAAAGTTTAATAAAATTTTCATATCGTCTTTCTGAAATTAAACCCTCATCCTTTGCTTTGATAATGGCGCAATGAGGGGTATCTTTATGTGTACAATTACGAAATTTACATTGTGTCAGAAAAGGGCTAAATTCAGTGTAGCCACGCGCGATTTCTGCCGAGTCTATATGCCATAAACTAAATTCCCTTACTCCTGGGGAATCGATTAATGCGCCACCAGTGGGCAAATGGTAATAGCGTGAGTTACTGGTAGTATGTCTACCTAATTCTGATAGTTCCGAAATTGCATTGATTGTAATATTTTGCTCATGGGGCAAAATATTGGAAATAAGCGATGATTTCCCCACTCCTGATTGTCCTACAAAGACGCTGATTTGATGATTTAATATGTGTGTCAGTTGTTGCAGGCCCTCAGGAAGGTTTTTATTTGTTTGTAGAATAGGATAATGAAGACTTCCATAATCTAGAAGTAATTGTTCTTTTAGAGCTTCACAAGGTAAATCCGTTTTGTTTAATAGTATTACTGCATTTAAGTGTAGTGTTTCTGCCATTACCAAATAGCTATCAAGAAGTGGCCAGGAAATTTCCGGTTTGGGTGCAATCACGATAATCAGTTGCGTAATATTTGCAGCAACAGGTTTTATCGTCCCGGCACTAGTCGGTTTTGCTAAGACGCTGCTTCGGGGGTACAGGCTAACCACTACACCTTGATTTTTCCCCTCTGCTTGCCAAATTACGCGATCGCCAGCAACCAATGTTTCCAGGTTTGGTCTAATAGAGCAGCGTACATGCTTACCGTGCGGGTCTTCAATTTCAACATGCCTGCTAAAGCGAGTAATCACTAAACCATCCACTAGATCATCATGACTTTTTTTATGTTCATGATAATTGTTTTGGATTTTTTCAATGCGAGCTGATTGTTGTTTACTAATACGTCTTTTACTCATAGTTCAGATCTATAATATAATCATTAAAAATGTTCTTGGCTCGATGCGAGCAAAGTAGAGTTAAATAATCATACAGTATGAAGGTAAATTAAATTTAATGAAAGTCTACTTGGTTGGTGGTGCTGTTCGTGATCAATTATTGAAACTCCCGGTAAAAGAGCGAGACTGGGTTGTTGTTGGTTCTCGTCCTGATGATTTATTAGCGAAAGGATTCAGACAGGTTGGACGTGATTTTCCTGTTTTTTTGCACCCACAGACAGCTGAAGAATATGCTTTAGCACGAACTGAAAGAAAATCTGCTCCAGGGTATTATGGTTTTTCTTGTGATTTTAGTAAAACAGTAACTTTAGAAGATGATTTAGCACGTCGTGATTTAACGATTAATGCAATGGCGATGGATGAGCATGGACATCTTATTGATCCTTATCAGGGGCGGCAGGATTTAGACGCTAAGATACTGCGGCATGTATCGCCTGCTTTTGTAGAGGATCCAGTACGTGTGCTGCGTGTTGCTCGTTTTGCAGCGCGTTTTCATCATTTAGGCTTTAAATTGGCAGATGAAACTCGCTCATTGATGTATACCATGGTGCAACAGGGGGAATTGACTCATTTGGTTGCTGAACGAGTCTGGCAAGAATGGCAAAAAAGTCTGGCGGAAAAAAATCCAGAGCAATTTATTATGACCTTACGCTCCTGTGATGCATTGCGCATTATCTTACCTGAGATTGAAGCATTATTTGGTATTCCAAACCCCTATCGATATCATCATGAAGTCGATAGTGGTGTGCATACTTTGCTGGTCTTGCAAGCGGCAGTAGGCTTAACAAACGATCCAGTGATCCGTTTTGCCGCATTGGTTCATGATTTGGGTAAGGCTTTATCACCGATGCATAATTGGCCAAGTCATCATGGTCATGAAGAACGTGGTGTGGCCATTATTGAAGCGTTATGTTCGCGTTTACGCATTCCCAATGATTATCGTGCTCTTGCAACGATGACCTCACGATTTCATTTGAATATTCATCGCTTATTTGAGTTACAAGCCAGTAGTATTGTGAAACTTTTAGAACGAAGTGATGCATTTCGCCGCCCAAATCTCTTCTATAATATGTTAATTGCTTGTCAATCCGATGCAGAAGGTTGTGGCCGAGAGATTGATTATCGCCAAAGTAAATTATGGGGTTATTTGCTTGCTGAATGTGCTAAAGTGAACAGTCAAGCCCTTATTACGGAAGGTTATAAGGGTGAAGCAATTAAACATGCATTACATCAAAGACGAGTGGCATGTGTTGAACTGATATTAAATTCCTGGAAAACAAATGAAAAATAATCAAAATTTGATTTGGATAGATTTAGAAATGACAGGACTGGAGCCTGAAAAAGACAGAATCATCGAACTTGCTACAGTTGTGACTGATCCCCATTTGAATATAATTGCTGAAGGGCCAGTTTTTGCTATTTCTCAACCTAAAGCCTTGTTGGATGGTATGGATTCTTGGAATACCAGACAACATGGGCAATCTGGTTTAGTCAAACGAGTTTTGGAAAGCCAAACTAGCGAGACGCAAGCAGAGCAATCGACCATCGATTTTTTAAAACAGTACCTGGATAAGGGTAAATCACCAATGTGTGGTAATAGCGTATGCCAAGATCGACGATTTTTATACAAATACATGCCAGCACTGGCGGCCTTTTTTCACTATCGAAATTTAGATGTGAGTACTCTGAAAGAGCTCGCCATTCGCTGGCGTCCTGAATTGTTGAATGGAGTGGTTAAAGAATCCAAACACTTAGCATTAGATGACATTAAAGATTCCATTGCAGAATTAGTATATTATCGTCACCATTTTATAAATTTGCCGGATGTAACAAAATGATAGAAAGAGAGCGATTGGAATTACCCAATGGTGCAGATAAGTTATTGCTGCATTCATGTTGTGCCCCCTGCTCTGGTGAAGTTATGGAAGCGCTTATCAGTTCAGAAATTAATTTTACTATCTTTTTTTATAATCCGAACATTCATCCTGTTCAAGAGTATGAAATCAGAAAAAACGAAAACATTAATTTTGCGCAAAAACACAATATCCCTTTCATTGATGCAGATTATGATAAAGATAACTGGTTTGCCCGAGCCAAAGGACTGGAATGGGAGCCAGAGCGTGGTAAACGGTGCACCATGTGTTTTGATATGCGTTTTGAACGAACTGCTTTATATGCACACGAACATGGTTTCCCGGTGATTAGCAGTTCTTTGGGAATCTCTCGTTGGAAAGACATGAATCAAATTAATGATTGTGGGATTCGCGCTGCAAATAAGTACCCAGACATTGAATACTGGACTTATAATTGGCGTAAAAATGGTGGTTCTGAGCGCATGTATGAAATTGCAAAGCGTGAAGAATTTTATAAGCAAGAATATTGTGGCTGTGTTTATTCTTTGCGTGATACAAATGCTTGGCGTAAACAAAAAGAACGTAATCGCATTAAAATCGGAATTAATTATTACGTTGAAGAACAAAAAGACGAAGGAGTCTTATGAGTATGCACTCACATGATGGCTCACATCATCACCATCACGGACAAAATGTTGCTGCTACTTATGGGAAAGCATTTATCATTTCCATAGTTGCTAATGGCCTTTTTGTGGTTTTACAGATTGTTTTTTCCTATCTTTCTAATTCAACCAGTTTATTGGCGGATGCATTTCATAATCTAGGCGATGTTTTGGGTTTAATTTTAGCCTGGATGGCTACAGTGCTGATGAAGCGTGCGCCTACGATGAAAGCGACCTATGGGTTAAAAAAAATATCCATTCTCTCTGCATTGGCAAATGGGATTTTATTAGTCTTTACGTGTGGAATTATTGCTACAGACGCCGTATATAAATTATTTTCGCCCTCAGAAGTTCAAGCGGTGTCTGTAATGATTGTTGCCGGCGTGGGCATAGTAATTAACTTTGCTACCGCATTATTGTTTGCTCGTGGTTCTGATGATTTGAATATCCGCGGTGCTTATTTACATCTATTTTATGATGCATTGGTTTCTGTTGGCGTGGTCGTATCTGCTGGGTTATTGTATTGGACTGGCTGGCTTTGGATAGATCCAGTAGTTGGTTTGTTAATTGCATTAATTATTCTAAAAGGAACGTGGTCTTTATTTGCGGGAAGTTTCAGGCTGATTATGGATGGGGTCCCAGCAAGTATTTCCTGGACTGCCGTGAGCGACTTTTTACTTGCGAAATCAGGGGTAAAAGGGTTCCATGATTTACATATTTGGGCACTCAGTACTCAAGAGAATGCCATGTCAGTGCATTTATATATGCCTGATGAAGAACTTTCTGATGCATTACGGATAGAATGGGTTGAGCAGTTACGTCATGAATTTAATATTCAACATGTGACTATCCAGGTAGAAAAGACCGAGATAAATTGTAATGATGCATGCCATCATCCAAAGTTTTTATAGATAAAAAATTACCACCATCCTGAAAGGCTTACCACAAAGAATCTCACGATGATATTCGGAATGACGTCTCTGCACTTTGTCGGCTGGGCTGTTAAGCCCAGCATTTAACTTCCAAAGCATTTCTTGCTTAACAAGTTACTTCCCGTTAATGGACTTACAATGAAGTTGATGATGGCGCGTACGAATTAATTCAATAACTCTGGGCTTAACAGCCCAGCCTACATCTCAACAGAGGTTTCTTTTGTAATTAACTCCAAACCCTGTTTATAGCTGATACAAGCAAGTGCACCTTCACCGAGCTGTTCATGCAATTGTCCCTGTGTTTCATAGGCTAAGGCAGAAGGTTCAATCTCGTTTGATTTTTCGAGATAATATTTGGCTTTTCCCCACAATTTAAGTTGCATGCATACTTGGCCCAAACACAAATAAAGCGCTGCGGAATGCGCGTTTTTTTTCAGCAATCCTTCGGCAAAAGCGAGTTGTTTTTCATCTGCAGGTAATAAGCTATAAAGCCTAATCAATTGCGGGTTAAATTCTTTGCGCAATGAGCGTCGCAATAAATCATTGGCGGTAGCGTAGTCTGCCTTCTTTAATAAAAATCGAGCATACTCAGCTATCATATTGGGGGCATCAATTAATGTTTTTGGTAGTGCATGAAAAAAAGCAGTTACCGCCGATGGTTGATTTTGCTTTATAAGATCACTAAGCCTTTGTAAATAAGCATTGCGTTGCAATAATTCGAATTCTTGGGAGTCAACTACCTGATATTTTTTTAAGTCAGGCAAAATAGCAATGAGTTGAGGCCAGTCTTTGACTTCTTGATACAGTTGCATGATGAGTTTTAAAACATAAGGATGGCGTGGTGCTATATCATGTAAATGTTTTAAGGTTGCTAGAGCCTGTTCCCATTGATGATTTGCGAGTTGTAATTCTGCTTGTGTCAATTCAACAGCAATTTTAGCCTCAGGCATTGATTGTTGCGCTTCACGCAAATAATCATCACGTAATTGGTTGTCGCCCATTTTTTGGGCCGCTCGAGCTGCTGTTAAATAATTAAGTAATGGCGTATCGGTATTGGGTAAAGCCTTAATCAGGTGATTTTTTGCTTTTAGCCAATATCCTTCGCTGTATTCAATGAGTCCTTTACGAGTAATTGCTTGGGCTTTTTGAGACAGTCGCTTGGAGTGCCATTTAGTTAATGCGCGAGGGGTTCGAGAAATTTTCTGGAATAAACGCAGAATAAAATACACGATAATGAACAAAATAATAATGCTAAAGACAGCGACCCAAGCCGTAGTTTCAATAGTCCAGTGGTTGATCGCAATTAATACATAGCCTGGATCTTTATTTAGCTGAATTCCTAACGCGACAGCACCCAGTAAAATCAGAAAAGCAATAAGAAGACGGAGCATTATTGATTTCCTCCTTGTTCGCCATGTTCGCTATTTAAGGATTGATTTTCTGGAGTTTTCTTTGCGTCAATCAATTCATTGAGCATGGGGAGAGCGGAACCTAGCGCTGGCCTTTTTTGAGTTACATTCATTTGTTGTAACTCAGTGAGTTTTTTGATTAAAGCGGTTGTATCTGGTGAGTTTTTATTAAAATTCATTTGCAGATTATTTATCGCTTGCTTCAGAAGCATTTGATAAACAGAGGGATTGTTGTTTAGAACGGCCCATTGCGCTTCTTGGAGATTTAGATGGAGCTTTTCTTTGAGTATGGCTTCAAATATGGGAGACATGAGCGGTTTTATTTCTTGATCATGACGGCGAATGACCACAAGTTTTTCTAATACATTCATACTATTTTGTAAACGGGAGCGCCAAGAAGAATTATTAGCTGGCGTCGTTACATGCTCTGTTGTCGGTAGGCTCTCGCTTATAGGTAAAGGAATGCTTAAATTATTAACACTGTTTTGAGCGGCATCCAATTGGCTTAACAAACCTGCAACATCTACTGATGGTAAAGCTTGCATTTGTGCTACATCTTTAGCTATTGCTTGTCGTATATCAAAAATTTTAGGATCGTTTAACTGTTTTAAGAGCTGATCTGCTTGTTGCAACAGGGCTATTGTTGAATCAATGTCATTACTCCAATGCGCATTGATTTGTGCCAACTCAAGATAGTAACGTGCTTTGAGAAGAAGCCAATCTTGATTTTGATAGAACTTTTGGTTCATTGCATTTTGTAATTGCTTGTTCAGTTGCTCAAATTTACTTTGTAATTGTGTTTGTATTTCTTGAGCATTATTGGTTTTTGCACTGATTTGTTCTTCAGCTTGCTCTTGTTTTTGTTCGAGTTGTTGTAGTTGCGTAGAGAAATTAGTTTGTGCTTGGTTTAATTGTGCACGCAATTGTTTATTTAGAGAGAGGGTATAGGCTGCCACCCCTAGAGCACCTAAGGCAATAATAAAAGCTAATGCAGTGACCAGGCATTTATTTTTAGAAGCAGTAGGATTATTTTGGGGTTTTGTTTTCTCAACTTGCGTGGGATGAGCTACTTTTTTTGTTTTTTGTACTTGTTCTTCGTTACCGTTTGCCATAAGTTAATCCTTGTTTACGTAGTCAAACAATGTATCCATCACCCGGCTAGGGTGGCATATCTTAATATTTCTTATGCCCAATGATGAGGCTACTTGGGCCAGTCGCTCGCTTATTATGAGCCATTTTTTATTACGTAGCCAATTATGAGCCTCTTTATCAAACAGTTTAAAAAGGTTATGCAGAGACTGTTCACTTGTTAACAGTATAATGTCCACTAAATCATTGCGCCATATCGATTGTATCAATTGCCTGCTAATTTGAGGAATAACTCGTTGATACACTTCGAGCACGACCAAATTAGCCTCTCTTTGTATCAATTGTTCCTCAATAAGAGGTCTACCGCCTTTTCCTTTAAATAGTAGCACCTTTTGTTTTTCTGGTTGTTGTAACGTTTCTAATGCCAATAAATGTTCGCTGTCAGGTACAACGGGGATCGCACTCACTTGAATGCCGAACTCTTGAATTGCTGCAGCACTTCCTTGGCCAATTGCAATAACTTGAATCGATGGTGGCCATTCGATATTTTGTTGGTTTAATTGATTAAAACAATAACGAACGGCATTAGCACTAATAAAAATAGCATGGTCAACTGTTTTTAAATCAGGCAATAAATTGAGCCAATTGGTATTGGTCGCTTCGATTTCTAAAGTTGGAAGTTCAATTACTTTTCCTTCTGCGTCACGAATACTTTGGCTTAGCTGACTCGCTTGGTCACGTGGGCGAGTATTTAAAATGCGTAAGCCATGAAGTGAATTGCTCATTTTGGCACTGATGCAAGAAGATTTGCAGCACCTTGTGCCAGCAAAGATTGAGCGCAATTTACAGCCATGCTTGTTGCTTGTTCTAATGAGCCTGTTTGCATGTTCTGAATACTTTGCAAGCCATCAAGGGTTAAAATTTTTGCGTGTAGCGACAGTTGATTGTTTGCTATTGGTGAGCAAAAAACTGCTAAAGGGACATGACAATTACCACCTAAGAGTGCATTGACCTTGCGCTCAGCATGCACGCAAATAGACGATATTGGATCGTTGAGCTCGATAAGCAAATCCTGAATTTCTAAATCATCACTTCTGCATTCGATTGCTAAAGCGCCTTGACCACAAGCCGGGAGCATGATTTGTGTTGATAATTGTTCGGTGATGATGTCAGTGAACCCCATGCGCTCAAGACCTGCTGCAGCGAGAATGATTGCTTGGTATTCTCCTGATTTAAGCTTATCAAGTCGAGTATGGATATTTCCGCGTAAGGATTTAATACTTAAATCGGGTCTGTACGCTAATAATTGCGATTGCCGTCTAAGACTTGAAGTGCCAACAATGGATTGAGCCGGTAGCGTTTGCAGATTGGTGTGTTTGTAACTGACAAAGACATCAAGCGGATTATCTCTTTTGCAGATTGCAATGAGTTCGAGGCCTTCAGGGAATTCTGCAGGCATATCTTTTGAAGAGTGAACCGCAAAATCTGCTCTCTTATCCAACAATGCCTCTTCTAATTCTTTTACAAATAAACCTTTTCCACCAATAGCCAGAAGTTTATCCTTGAGGAACTTATCGCCCGATGTGCTCATCGGTAATAATTCAATCTGTAGCTTTGGCCATTTATTTAATAATAAGTCACGAACATGATTGGCTTGCCATAAGGCTAATGGGCTTTGACGTGTTGCGATACGTAGCGTTCTCGAGCTCATATGATACTGCATTTAGGAAGGATGCAGTATCATACTATGTTCGTTATAACGATGCACGTACCGAAAGCGCAATAAAAATGTAAGACCAGCCATTAACAATCATATCAATTGCAATGAACATTCCAATAACCCATAAACCACTAATTGGCCATTGCATGAGGATTAATATGCCAAGAATTATGGAGATGATTCCTGCAAATAAGAGCCAGCCATATCCCTTAGCTTTTTTTAAAGATAAGGCTAAAATGATTCGCGTGATGCCAATAATAATTAGAACTACAGCCAAGAGTGCAGTAATTAAAGTGGATGCCAAAAAGGGATCATACAAAACAACTGCGGCGCCAATCAGGTATAAAATTGCAATGAGCGCTTGCCAGAAGACGCCGTGCCAGTCTCTATGTTTAAAAATGTCAATAAAATGAGAGATTGCAGAGATTATTAATAAAGCCGCAAAAAAATACATGCTGACGAGAGTTAAGCCAATGACCATGCCCAAGCCGATGCAACCTAGAAAAACAAGTACTATTCCTAATCCTAAAAGCCAACCCCAATTACGTCTTAAAACATTTGGAGGGTAAATTTCATTAATGTTTGCCATATGATTTCCTTATAGTGATACATCCATAACGTATAACGCCAGGTGAAATATAACCTAATTTTCGAAGAGTTGTCGAATGGAGCTATGGTATTTTGTTGCGTTTTATGTAGGATGGGCTTTGGCCCAGCCTTCTGTTTTAATAAAGCATACATGCTACAAAGAGATGGCTACTTGTAAGTATCATACAGAGCAAAAGGCTGTTGTTTATAATAAGCCCAATAACGATCGCCATAAGACCAATGCCAGTATTCATTTAGATAGTTAACAAAACCAACGCTCTCTAAGACATTGCTCATGAGTGTTCGATTTTTTTTTGCTTCCTCGGTAATAATTTCTGACGCCGTTAATGAAAGAGAGCCATCTATATCCTCCATCCAATCTTTAGGATGAATTCCCATTTCAATAGTTTCTCCTTGCTCATTGATTAAATAAACATCTATTGCCGCACCCGTTGAATGAGGTGGAATATTGGGTGAACCATCTTGATTGATTACTGGGGAAACCAGACGGGTTGTTTCCGTGAAAATTTGTTCCGATGACCATTCGGGATGCTTATTTTTTACTTTCTCATAACGTGTATCAAAAAGTGCCTTTTGCAGGGTCAGACTCCGATAACTTTCATACAAACAAAAACGTAATCCTACAGGCAATAAAGATTGGGCTTGCTTTAATTTTTCATACACTGTTTTGCGCATTTTTGTGTAATCGGTATTATTCGGTATTTCAGGAGAAGGACCATAGCTAATTTCTGAATAATTTATTAGATCAATCATTGGATCTTGATTATCAATTACCGGGATGGCGACAATTTTAGGATCAGCAATGAGTAAAATAGGCTCGAGTTCAGTACGGTCTAACATTTCGAATCCTTATCACTTATTTTGTTGCTAAAGAGGCAAAGAAATCTGCTGCGTTTTTTCTGATTTCTTCATCAGTAAAATCTTGGGTATGTGTAGCAATCATCCAAGAGTAACCAAAGGGGTCTTTAATTTGTCCTGCACGATCCCCCCAAAACATGTCTGCTATGGGCATAGTAATTTGTCCACCAGCAGATACTGCTTGTTGTAGCATAGAATCTGCATCAGAAACATATACAAAGAATCCAATTGGAGATTTACCAAGGGTTTCCGCGCTTTGAGCGCAATTTTCACCATCCATTTCGTCACTCATCATCAGGGTGGAGTTACCAATTTGTAGGCGGGCGTGCATAATACCTTTTCCATTTAACGATGGGAAAATATGTAGCGGTTTGGCATTAAATGCTTTTTGGTAAAACTCAATTGCTTTTGCACAATTTTTAAAAGTAAGGGTTGGCGTTACAGTATGAAATCCTGGTGGAATTGCTTGTACCATGTTTTGTCCCCATCAATTGCTGTTTTAAAGATCCATTATAGTTTGAAGATTGTTGCAAGGAAATAAAATGATTTTCCGCTTATTTGCTTTTAATCACGCTGGAAAAAAAACTTACTTCTGGGTATTATCCTAAATTATTATCATGAGGTGTATGGGCATGAGGTTGCTGTTTTTAATATTATGGTTTTGTTCATTTGCGTTGTATGCATGTGGTGAGTTGCGACAACAGGAAATGCAATTAAGAATTCAACCTGTAGGGGAGGTTTCGGTACAAGGCCAAGCCGATAATAAAATGACTAATAATGTAGCGACAAAAACAGAGCCCGGAGAAGAAACGTACCAACAATATTGTATCGTTTGCCATCGCGATGGTCTTGCGGGAGCACCAAAATTCAGAAATGAACAAGATTGGAAACCGCGCTTGGCCGGGAAAACATTAGATGATTTACTTGCCTCTTCAATAAAAGGATTGAATGCTATGCCTGCAAAAGGAACGTGTATTAAATGCAGCGATGATGATCTTCGTGCTGCGATATCCTATATGTTGCCAAAATCATGACAAAAGTTACTTTTAAAAAAATGCAAACGTTTAATGCCATACTAACCGTGTTGGTATTATTTGCTTCTTTTTATTTTCAATATATTGATGGCCTTGTCCCTTGTCCTTTATGCATCATGCAACGCGTTTGCGTTCTTTTATTATTGGCAGTTATGGGATTAAGTTTTCGAACCTTAAAAAAGGCGCGTCTTATTAGTTTCTTGCAAATTCTCATTGCATGTGCGGGACTATACTTTTCTTTACGTCAATTGTGGTTACAGTCCTTACCTGCGGGGCAAGCTCCTGCGTGTATGCCAAGCTTAGATATTTTAATGCGTTACCTACCGTGGCAAACTGTAGTCAAAGCTTTATTTTTAGGAACTGGAGATTGTGCTGAAGCCAATTGGCATTTATTCGGAATCTCGATGCCGGGATGGAGTGCCATGTATTTTTTATTCATGGCCCTAATGGGATGCCTCTTATTTTGGCAGACGCGATTAAGTAAGCTTCGCGAAGATAATTTCTAGTTTTTAGCCTGGATGCAGTGCCGCGAAACATGGGTTTAACGGGACATGCCACACAAAAACCCGGTTTCGCGACACTGCACCCAGGCTACAACAACTTAAATCGTTTCTGAGGTGTTGAACTGCTGATTTTTGCTCACAACAGCAGAATCTTTTTCTTGAGCTATTGTTGATAAATAAGGTTTGAGCTGATTTTGCTCTGGATGTACAAAACGAAGCATCTGATTTTTAAAATGAGTGATGCGTGCGGCTGAGGCTGATGTTTGTGATAATGTGATTTTTTGTAATAACTCGAGTAATACTTGGCGTGGTTGGTGGCAGACAATCAACATATCACAGCCTGCTTTAAGTGCTTCTTCTGTACGCGTCATCAAATTGCCGATATCGGCACCGGTCATACTCAAGCAATCGCTTAAAATCAAACCGTCAAACTTCAATTCATGGCGTAATACCTCTTGCAACCAGATTGTTGAAAAGCCAGCAGGTTTGTTTGCGTCGATTTCTTTATAAGTTATATGTGCCGGCATGATGGCATTGAGCAATCCTCTTTTAATCAGTTCGATAAAAGGCTTCAAATCTTTAGATTTTAATTCGTCCATTGATGCAAAAGAAATGGGCATTGTACTGTGTGAATCAGCACTGACCGAACCATGGCCGGGAAAATGTTTGGCAACAGCAGGCATACCTGCTGCATGCATGCCCTCAATAAAAGCGCTTGCCAAAGCAATAATTGCCTCCGGCTCATGATGAAAAGCACGGTCCAAATGCGCAATAACACGACTTTGACCATGTAAATCCAGGACTGGTGCGAGACTTACATCAACGCCACATGCCAACAGGTCTTTGGCCATAACTTCGCCATATTGTTTTGCAAGCTGGATACCAACTTCAGGGTTTAGGTCATAGACATCGCCATAAACGCGGGATGCAGGTAAGGAACGAAACCCCTGGCGTAAAAAGCGTTGCACAAAACCACCTTCGTGATCGGTTGCTACAAAAATATTGGGGTCGATGTCACGGATTTCGCGAATTAACTGCTCTAACTGTTGAGGACTTGTAAAATTACGTGTGAAAAGAATGACGGAGCCTACATGGGGATGCTTTATAATTTCCCGTTCCATAGCTGAAAGTTCTATGCCTTCTATATCGATCATGAATAAATTAGAATTTGAACTGGGCATATTTTTCATATCCTTTTTAGAATGGGGATGAATAAGGCCGTGCTTCCATCGGTTTTTGCGCATGATATCATAGATTGATTCATGATTAACATGGCTAATGCTGGTAATCCGCGTTTGACTTAGCTATCATCGGTTTTTTTGAATTATTTTAAGCAAATGAAAACCTTTTCTTGCAATGTGTTGCATAAGCACTCAGCCACTCAAGCCCGAGTGACACGGGTTACTACCGCCCATGGTGAGTTTATTACCCCTGTTTTTATGCCTGTTGGTACCCGTGCGGGTGTAAATAATATGACTCCCATCGAATTGCGAGATGCACACAGCCAAATTATCTTAGGTGGTAATACTTATCATATGTTGTGTGCCCCAGGCATGGACGTTATTGAAAAAGCAGGGGGAATGCATCCTTTCATGGGTTGGCACGGCCCAATGTTAACCGATAGCGGTGGTTTTCAGGTTTTTAGCCTTTCCAAGAATGAAGAAATTTGCACTATTGATGAGGAAGGAGCTCATTTTAAATTACCTGGCAGTCAGCGACTGATCCATATGACTCCGGAAATGTCTTTGGAAACCCAAAAGATCATTGGTGCGGATATTATCATGGCTTTTGATCAATGTACGCCAGATAGTTGTACTAAAGATGAAGTCAGCCACATCATGGAGCGCACACATCGTTGGTTAAAACAATCTATGCACTACCACCAACAACATCCCAATTCGCGATATGGTTACGAGCAAGCACTTTTTGGAATTATTCAAGGAGGAACTTTTAAAGACTTACGTCGCGAAAGTGCGGATTTTATTACCTCAATGAATACGGATGGGATTGCAATTGGTGGTGAAACAATTGGTTTTGATATGAAAACTACGGTTGAAGTCATTCGTTGGGTGCGTGATTATTTACCAGAAAATAAACCGCGCTATACCATGGGAGTTGGCATGTCCCCACAAGATCTTTTGGACGTAGTTGCCGAAGGAATTGATATGTTTGATTGTGTTGCGCCAACACGTAATGCACGCCATGGATCTTTATATTGCGGTGAGTTAATTCGCGAAGGCAATTGGTTGCGTTTTGCCAGTGAGTATGAAAATGAACGTATTCAAATAAAGAAATCATGTTTTGCTGATGATATGTCACCCATCATGGCACAGTGTTCTTGTTATACCTGCCAAAATTATTCACGTTCTTATTTGCATCAGCTAGCAAAGCAAAAAACAAATTTATTTACCGCGTTGGCAAGTATTCATAATGTTCATGTAATGCACGATGTTTGTGATAAAATGCGTGAGTTGATAATTAATGAGAGTTCGAACTAAAAGGGATCTTATGCTCGTTTATGTCATTAACGAATATATTATCCTGTAAAAAGCAATGCTTTTTATATGGATTCATCTATTAATCTAAAAAATAACAGGAGATAAAATGGTTGTAATTAGCACATCTAAAGGTGATATTCATATACAGTTAGATACAGAGAATACGCCAGCTACAGCAGAAAATTTTCTCAATTATGTGCGCAGTGGTTTCTATAATAATACAATTTTCCATCGTGTTATTGCCGGTTTTATGATTCAAGGTGGTGGTTTTGATTCAGAAATGAAGCAGAAGTCTACTAATGAGCCCATTAAGAATGAAGCAAAAAATGCCAAGGCAAATAAACGTGGTTCTATTGCAATGGCACGAACCATGGATCCTCATTCTGCAACGGCACAATTTTTTATTAACGTTGCTGATAATGCGTTTCTAAACTACAGTGGTGAGCACATGCAAGGATATGGATATTGTGTCTTTGGTGAAGTTGTTGACGGTATGGATGTTGTGGATTCTATTGCCAAAGTCAAAACAGGACAACAAATGGGGCATGCTGATGTACCTGTAGAGGAAGTGAGCATTCTCGAAGTTAAAGAAGTTTAAGTGTAATTTTAGGGTAGCCTGGGTAAAGCGCAGCGAAACCCGGGTTCCGCTGCGCTTTACCCAGGCGACAATTCTCCCCTTACGATTTTCGTCCCCGCTTTTTAATACTTTCTGAATAGTCAAAGATAGGTATTTCAATATGAAAGAAAATAGCCAATAGACGAGCGCTAAAAATACTAATTAAGGTAATTATTATATTGATGTTTTCTGGGGTATGAAAATAATCTAAGGTAATAAAGAGTAATGCACCGGCAAGAGCAATCACTGCATACAGTTCTTTTCTCAATACCAGAGGGATATCGTTACATAAAATATCCCGTAACATGCCACCACAAATACCCGTGATCATTCCACTAATAATGGCGATGCTGGGGGATAAACCATGATGTAATGCTTTTTGAGTGCCAATAATCACAAAAGTAGATAATCCAAGAGCGTCGAGGATTAAAAATATTTTCATAATTCGAATCAAGGAATGAGCAATAAATATAGTTAAGAATGCAGCTAGTGAGGTATACAACAGATATTCAGGATGAATGACCCAAGTTAATGGATAAGTATTAAATAGAGCATCTCTTACTGTCCCACCGCCTAATGCAGTAATACTTGCAATGAGCATGACGCCAAAGAAGTCCATTTTTTTGCGGCCAGCTGCTAATGCGCCAGTGATCGCCTCAACACAAATACCTATGACGAACAGATAATGGAGTAACATATAAACTCAGGGTGTTTTTTTAAAATGCAATGATACCACTATTGAGTCAAATGGAGAACTATATAGAAGGGGTAAGGAGCAAATGTCATTTGTTTTTATGTTCCATGAGAATGGCTAAAGTGTTTCACTGACGCTAAAGCCAAATCAATAATTTTTTTAGACTGCTCTTCATCCGCATTAATTAGACTAACATCGTTGATTAATTCTATTAAAAAATTAGGTATCTCATGTTCTAAAAGCGTACTGTGATAAAGACATGAGGCCTTGGTGAGTAGATAATGAAGTAAATTTTTATTAACGGTTATTTTTTCTCGAACAACTCCCTCATCGTTTTGCGCGCTCCCAAATAATAGCCAGCCGGGCGACACATGAAGCTTCATTGCGATTTCCACCAATTTAACTGGTTCTGGGATGGCTTCACCACGAAGATATTTACGGCATATTTGTACTGAATACCCCGTAATTGCAGACAGCTTATGGATACATACCCCTGAAGTAGAGCGTTGTGAATTAAATCCTGCCGCGATCATGGCATCTCGTAAACGATCTGCAAATTGTTTTGTCAGATGAATTTTGTCCATCATAGTTATTCGGCGTTTCAATTTGATGTGAAACATAGTATATCAAACGAAACATTAAATTCAAAATAAACAAATTTTGGAAACTTTAAGTTTCTATTGGAAATCAACGGTTGACACTTTGGGGTGAAAAAGTATAATGTATCCGAAACCTATGGAAATGGTTTTGAATAGTCCCAACAAGGAAGCACGTGATATAAGATGGAACACATATCACAATTACAGTCCAATAGAAGAAAAAGTGGATAACTCATAGCAGTTAACCTCGCAATATCATGGCTTGAATGGTTCCCCTCCATTTAAGCCTTCCTAAGATCTGGCTTAGGTCTTAGGGGCGTATTTCTATAAATAAGATAAGTACAGCCGCAAATAGACTATTTATTAATACAAAATAATCTAAATGATTGCTTTGTAATATCACCTTATTATATACTTCACACCAATGTGTATGCAGGTCGTTTTATAGGCACGTAGCTCAGTGGTAGAGCACCACCTTGACATGGTGGTGGTCGGTGGTTCGATCCCACTCGTGCCTACCATGCAACTAAATCGTATTCCAGGAGCACCCACATTCGTTTGGGGAATGCTTGAGATTAACTCCTTTTTTAAGGTTTAAGCCCTGCCTTGCAGGGTTTTTTTTTGAAAAGAAGTAGGGTCTGTTTACAATTCTAATATCATGGCCAAAATGCTGCGATTTTATGTGCTCCAATACGCGTACACTCTGTGTATGTTGTGTTTCGGTGCTTTAAAATAACAGTATTGAGGCTCAAACTAGCGAATTGTAAACGGATCCTAGTGCTTACGGATAAAATTATGCCAAACATTAAATTGCCTGATGGAAGTATAAAACATTTTGAAGCGTCCTTAACGGTTTATGATGTTGCTCATAGCATAAGTCCTGGCCTAGCCAAAGCCGCTTTGGCCGGTCGTGTTAATGATCGCCTGGTCGATACTTCTTTTCTTATTGAACACGATTGTGCCTTGGTTATTCTGACTGAAAAACAAGAAGAAAGCCTTGAGGTGATTCGTCATTCTACAGCGCACTTATTAGCGCAAGCAGTGAAAAGTCTTTTCCCAACAGCTCAAGTGACTATAGGTCCAATTATTGAAGATGGCTTTTATTATGATTTTGCCTTCCAACGGGCTTTTACTCCTGAAGATCTGGAGTTAATAGAAGCAAAAATGGTGGAACTGGCCAAGGCGAACTACCCTGTCGCGCGCAGAGAGCTTCCTCGTGATGAGGCAATCGCGTATTTCAAGAGTATTGGTGAGGAATATAAAGCGAAGATTATTGCTGATATTCCCGAAAATGAAGTGTTGTCTTTATATAAGCAAGGCGATTTTGAAGATCTTTGTCGTGGTCCTCATGTTCCTTCCACAGGATTTTTGAAGGCATTCAAACTGACCAAATTAGCTGGAGCCTATTGGCGTGGTGATTCCAATAACGAAATGCTGCAACGTGTTTATGGTACTGCCTGGGCTGATAAAAAATCTTTAGCAGAGTATTTATTCCGTATTGAAGAAGCTGAAAAACGTGATCATCGTAAATTAGGTAAAAGCTTAGAGCTATTCCATTTTCAAGATATTGCACCTGGGATGGTATTTTGGCATCCCAAAGGCTGGACAATTTATCAAGAGCTTGAGCGTTACATGCGCAATCGATTGGTTGATTTTGGTTATCAAGAAATTAGAACACCACAATTGGTTGATAAAGTATTGTGGGAAAAATCAGGACACTGGGCTAATTTTAGAGATGAGATGTTTGTTACTGAAACAGAAAATCGTCACTATGCAGTGAAACCCATGAATTGCCCATGCCATGTGCAAGTATTCAATCAAGGGTTAAAAAGCTACAGAGATTTGCCATTGAGATTTTCTGAGTTTGGTAATTGTCATCGCTGTGAACCCTCTGGTGCGTTACATGGTTTGATGCGTGTTCGTAACATGGTCCAAGACGATGCACACATCTTTTGTACAGAGGATCAAATTCAGTCTGAAGTAGCGATGATGCTGGAGCTGGTGCAGTCAGTATATACTGATTTTGGTTTTAATGAGATTAAATACCGTTTGGCATTACGTCCTGAAAAGCGCGTTGGTAGCGATGAGGTATGGGATAAGGCTGAGGATGCTTTAAAACAAGCAATGAAAGATAGACATATTGAATGGGTTGATGCGCCAGGTGAGGGTGCTTTTTACGGACCCAAAATCGAATGTTCGTTAGCTGATTGCTTGGGACGGATTTGGCAATGCGGGACGATACAAGTTGATTTTTCGATGCCAGGACGTTTGGATGCTGCGTATGTTGCTGAAGATGGCAGTAAGCAAGTTCCAGTGATGCTGCATCGTGCAATTTTGGGATCTTTTGAGCGTTTTATGGGTATTTTGATAGAGCACTATGCAGGGAAACTGCCTTTATGGCTATCTCCAGTGCAAGCAATGATCCTGACAATTAGTGAAAAACAAAATGAGTATGCGAAGAAAATAACACAAATTTTGCAAAAAAGAGGTGTTCGCGCTAACTATGACTTGAGAAATGAGAAAATTGGTTTTAAAATTCGCGAACATACTTTACAAAAAGTACCTTATCTTTTAGTAATAGGAGATAAGGAAGTGGAATCAAACCAAGTTGCTGTGCGTTCTCGTGAAGGCGCTGACTTAGGTGTGATGACAATAGATACAATTTGTGATACCTTGATGCAAGAAATTGCTCGTAAAGGTTCAATTGTTAATTAACAAGCAGGGGAGATTAAACCATTAGTGCACCAACTAAGCGTGAAAGCGATCGCGCACGAATTAATGAACAGATCAATGTACCTGAGGTACGCTTAATTGATGTCGATGGTAATCAGGCAGGAATAGTCTCAACACGTGAAGCCCTGCGTGCAGCGGAAGAAGGTGGATTGGATCTCGTGGAGATATCTCCATCAGCCAAACCTCCTGTATGCCGTATCATGGATTACGGCAAGTTTCTCTTTGAATTGAGTAAAAAACAAGCTGAAGCGAAGAAAAAGCAGAAGCAAATTCAAGTCAAAGAATTGAAATTCCGTCCTACGACGGAAGATGGGGATTATCAGGTCAAGCTACGCAACCTGATCCGTTTCCTAAATCACGGTGATAAGGTCAAAATTACGCTACGTTTTCGTGGTCGTGAGATGGCTCATCAAGAGCTCGGTATGAAGATTCTTGAGCGGTTGCAGCAAGATACAGCTGAATTTGCAGTTGTTGAACAGCATGCGAAACGCGAAGGAAGACAATTACTGATGGTCTTGGCACCTAAAAAAACTAAGTAGCTGAATAAATGCGGAGTATATTGTTATGCCGAAGTTGAAGTCACATCGCGGAGCGTCTAAACGTTTCCGTAAGACAGCAAGTGGCGCGATTAAACGTCGCGGTGCTTATAGAAATCATATCCTCACTAAAAAGTCTACCAAGGCGAAGCGTCATTTGCGCGTGGAAGCTGGTACTTTGAAGCCATGCGATGCACGTTTAGCAGCACGCATGTTGCACGGTAGTTAAGGGGAGAATGAGAAATGCCAAGAGTTAAACGTGGGGTGACTGCGAAAGCACGTCACAAGAAAGTTTTAGACCAAGCAAAAGGTTATTACGGCGCCCGTAGTCGAACCTATCGCATGGCGAAACAAGCAGTAATTAAAGCTGGCCAATACGCATATCGTGACAGACGTCAGAAAAAACGTCAGTTCCGTGCATTGTGGATTACACGTATTAATGCACAAGCCCGCGAGTGCGGTTTATCATATAGCCGTTTGATTGATGGATTGAAAAAAGCAGCAATCGAATTGGATAGAAAGGTATTGGCTGATATGGCTGTTCATGACAAAGTAGCCTTTGCTGCAATTGCTGAACAAGCTAAGGCTGCATTGGCAAAATAATCTTTGTGAGTGTTTTTATTGTAGTCTGAGTGAAAGTATCGTTGTAATCCGCAGCATTGTCAGAAATTCTCGGGCTTCGTGATGCTTAATCCAGACTGCAAGTGATCAAGAACATTAAAATAAAGATGAAATTTATTTAAGGAGGCTGCGGCCTCCTTTTTACTTGTGGGTATAATTATGCAGGATATCATCACCATACAAGAGCAAGCTTCTGAAGCAATTAAGAACGCGCAAGATGTATCTGGATTAGAATCAATTCGTGTTGATTTTTTAGGTAAAAAAGGGAAGTTAACCGAAATTTTAAAAAGTCTTGCTCATCTATCTGCCGAAGAAAAACCTAAAGTAGGCCAATTAGTGAATCTGGCAAAACGTGAAATCAGCGAATTGATTGAAACGAAAATGCTTGAACTCAAAGAAAAACAATTATTAGAAAAACTCTCAGCGGAGCGTATCGATGTCACTCTTCCAGGACGTAAAAAGGAGAGTGGTTCATTGCATCCAGTAACGCAAGTGAAGCACAGGATTAACGAGTTTTTTAGCCGTATGGGCTTTGACATTATTGATGGTCCTGAAATAGAAACAGAATTTTATAATTTCGAAGCGTTAAATATTCCCGGGCATCACCCCGCACGTGCAATGCATGATACATTTTATTTTGGTGATGGCCGCTTACTGAGGACGCACACGTCACCAGTACAAATCCGCTCAATGGAGCAACGCAAACCTCCATTTCGTTTAATTGCCCCAGGACGAGTTTATCGTTGTGATTCAGATTTGACACACACACCCATGTTCCATCAAGTGGAAGGATTATTGATTGATAAACAAGCTACTTTAGCTGGTTTAAAAGGATTGCTCGAAGATCTTTTTGCGGATTTCTTTGGTCGTAAATTAGCATTACGGTTTAGGCCCTCTTATTTTCCTTTTACTGAACCCTCTGCAGAAGTTGATATTGAATGTACGCAATGCAGTGGTAAAGGCTGTCGTTCTTGTAAATTTACTGGATGGCTCGAGGTTTTAGGTTGCGGAATGGTGCATCCTAACGTGCTAAAAGCAGTGAATATCTCTCCTGATGAGTATCAGGGATGGGCATTTGGCATGGGTATGGATAGACTGGCGATGCTGTATTATGGAATCGATGACTTACGTATGATGTTTGAAAATGATCTTACCTTTTTAAGTCAATTTTAAGAACGCGCACAATTGAAGCCCAATAAAGAGACAGTAATCAATATGCCTATTGGGTACTACAAAGTTTAATCAGGTGGTAAGGACTATAAATGAAATTAAGTAAATTATGGTTACGTGAATGGGTGAATTTCTCATTAACTGAACAAGAATTAGCACATCAACTGACTATGGCGGGTCTAGAAGTGGATGCAGTGAGCCCCGTAGCAGGAGAGTTTACCCAGGTGATTGTAGCCGAAGTTCTTAGTACCAAGCCTCATCCTAATGCGGATAAGTTGACTGTGTGTGAAGTGAATGCAAATACAGACAAACCTTTACAAATCGTTTGTGGTGCTTCTAACGTTAGAGCAGGATTAAAAGTGGCATTAGCGATGGTTGGAGCGCGTTTGCCAGGTGGTTTTAATATTAAAGAATCTAAACTACGGGGTGAGCTGTCACAAGGAATGCTTTGTTCGGTGAGTGAACTGGGCATGGCAGAGCAATCTGAAGGGATTATGGAATTAGAAAGTGATGCCCCAGTAGGGATGAATTTACGTGAATATCTAATGCTTGATGATCATGTCTTCGATATTGATTTAACACCTAATCGTGCCGATTGTTTTAGTGTGTTAGGGATTGCTCGCGAAGTCGCAGTGTTGAACAAATTACCTTTATTGACACGACCTATTCCTGAGATAACCCCCAGTATTGATGATGTATTGTCAATACAACTACAGGATCCTGAGGCCTGCTCGCGTTATTGTGGGCGAGTGATTCGTAATATCAATCCTAAAGCAACAACTCCTTTATGGATGAGCGAACGCTTACGTCGTGGTGGTATTCGTTCTTTGCATCCTATTGTAGATATCATGAATTACGTGATGCTCGAACTGGGTCAACCCATGCATGCTTTTGACTTAGAAACAGTCAAAGGCGAAATTAACGTACGATTTAGCAGAGCAGATGAACAATTAGAATTGCTTGATGGGCAAAAATTAACCCTCAATGAAAAAGTATTGGTTATTGCTGACGAAGAAACACCTTTGGCAATGGCCGGCATTATGGGGGGAGAGGCAAGTGCCGTACAAGCACATACACAAAATGTATTTTTGGAAAGCGCCTACTTTAATCCTATCGTTATCGCGGGCGTTGCAAGAAAGTTCGGTTTATTCAGTGATTCGTCACAACGTTTTGAGCGTGGAGTCGATCCTGGGTTGCAGATGAAAGCGCTTGAGCGAGCTACTGCATTAATCTTAGAAATAGCAGGTGGCGAAGTTGGACCGGTTATTGAAGCGCATGATAAAAAATATCTACCCGAAATAAGAAGCTTTGCTTTTGATACCGATAAGGTTAAAAAATTAACTGGGCTAAGTATTTCACAAAACGAAATGAAAAGTTTATTAGAAGGCCTGGGCATTACAGTTGCAAAAGAACGGGCTAATTTTTTTGATGTGACTATTCCTTCGCATCGTTTTGATATTCAACAGGATGTAGATTTAGTTGAAGAAATCATTCGCCTGTATGGCTATGATAATTTGCATGCGCAACCTGCCTATACATTTGTGCAAGCAGGGAAAACGTGCGGGAATGAAGAAATAGCGACCAAGCTTGCACGATGGTTTAGCGGTAGAGGGTATCACGAGACGATTAGCTATAGCTTTGTTGACCCTGAGCTTCAGCATGAACTTTATCCACATAAAGAATTTATGCAGTTACTGAATCCCATTTCTTCTGAATTATCGCAAATGCGTGCAGGAATGTGGCCAGGCTTAATTGCATCAATGATTTATAATGTACATCGTCAACAAAATGCGGTTAAATTTTTTGAAATTGGTGTAGTCTTTGATGTGAATAAAGAGCAACTCATTGAGCGACCTTGTGTTGCAGGCTTGTTGATGGGCGAACATGGCGGAGTTAATTGGAGTGAGTCTACGCGTTGTTTTGACTTCTTTGATCTGAAAGGCGATCTGCAATCTTTGTTCGCCACACTCAAATTAAAGCAGGTCGAATTTATTGCAGCCACACATGATGCATTACATCCTGGCCAATCAGCCCAGATAAATATTAATGGAGCTCCTGCAGGATGGATAGGTATGTTACATCCACGTTTAGCGGATGCCTTGGATTTACAACATGATGTCTTGCTTTTTGAAATCAATTTAGCGGCATTAATAGGGCATGAGGCCCCACGCTACAAAACAATTTCCAAATATCCACAAATTCGCCGAGATTTGTCATTTTTGGTTGATACCGATATTAGTGTCATGCAGATTGAATCAGTTGTCCGTAGAACGATTAATGAAAATTGGCTAAAATCCTTTGATATATTTGATGTCTATACTGGTGAAGGTGTGCCTAAGGGAAAGAAAAGTCTCGCGGTTGCTATGACCTTACAGGACGAAAGTCGGACTTTGGTTGATGCCGAGATTAATTCTTTAATTAGTGCTATAATCAATACGTTAGAAAATGAATTTTCAATCATATTGAGGGAATAATCGTGAATGCACTAAGCAAAGCAATAATGGCAGAAACCTTGAGTGATGAATTAAAACTGTCCAAACCCGCATCAAAAGAAATGGTCGAGAATTTTTTTGAAGAATTGCGGCATGCACTTGAACATGGTCATCATGTAAAATTATCTGGTTTTGGTAATTTCACCTTAAGAGATAAGCCGCAACGACCAGGAAGAAATCCTAAAACAGGAGAAGAAATTCCTGTAGTAGCTAGAAGAGTGGTAACCTTTAAACCAGGTTTAAAGTTAAAAACAAAAATTGAGTCTATAGGAAAGTAAGTCATTGATGTATTACAACAAACATGTTCTTTTATGCACCAACCAAAAGGCTGCAGGCAAGCAATGCTGCGCCAATACTGGTGGTGAAGCTTTTTTTGATTATATGAAGACACGGCTTCTGGAATTAGAGATGCATGGTCCAGGTAAAGTGCGCGTCAGTAAATCAGGCTGTCTTGGACGTTGTAGTTCAGGTCCTTGTATTGTGATTTATCCTGAAGGGGTATGGTACTCTTATTCCTCTTTTTCTGATATTGACGAAATTATAGAAAAACATTTAATTGCTGGTGGTGTTGTTGAGCAGTTATTAATTGATCAAGAATGAGTGTAGGTTGGACCTAGGCCCACCTGTATCAAATTGAGCAAAGCATATCAATGAGGGAAAACGTCTAATACGGATGAGTTTAGATTATTTTCTAGACATGCTGATACAACGTAGTATCCCTCGTACGATTACCCAGGCTACAATTAGAACAAAAATCATTATGATTCTTGTATGAAATTTGTTATATTTACACGGATTTAATTAATTGCTTATAAATTTTTATCCTTTTTTACTTGTAGGATGTTTCTGTTTTGGTTAAAATCGCCCGTCCATGATAGAAGATTACCAATTTAGGCGGTTCGGAGTTCATTTAATGAAGACATTTAGTGCCAAAAGCCATGAAGTCAAACGTGACTGGTTAGTGGTTGATGCCAGCGATAAAGTTTTGGGTCGCTTAGCAACTGAGATTGCCCGTCGTTTACGTGGCAAACATAAAGCTGAGTATACCCCCCATGTTGATACAGGCGATTACATCGTTGTTACAAATGCGGAAAAGGTTATTGTGACCGGCCGTAAGTTTACTAATAAGATGTACTATCGTCACACTGGATATCCAGGTGGAATAAAATCAGATAGTTTTGAAAAATTACAGGCTAGAAATCCTGTTAGAATTATCGAACTTGCTGTTAAAGGCATGTTACCTAAAAATCCTTTAGGTAGAGAGATGTATCGTAAGCTAAAAGTATATGTTGGTAGCGAGCATCCACATACTGCACAGCAACCCAAGCAACTTGATATTGAGGAATAAGTATTATGGCTGAAATGAAGCAATACTACGGTACCGGCCGTAGAAAAAGTTCAACAGCTCGTGTGTTTTTGCGTCCAGGCAAAGGCGACATCAAAGTAAACGGTCGTACTTTACAAGAATATTTCTGTCGTGAAACCTCTTGCATGGTTGTTATGCAGCCATTAGAAACAGTTGATCTTGTTAATAAGTTTGATATTTACATCACAGTAGCTGGTGGTGGAATTTCTGGTCAAGCAGGTGCTGTACGCTTAGGTATCGCAAGAGCCTTAGTTGCTTATGATGAAAAAGGATTAGCAGAAGATGCTGAGCCAAATCCAAATTCTGTTCGCAGAAAGCTTCGTGCACGTGGTTTGTTAACTCGTGATTCACGTCGTGTTGAAAGAAAGAAAGTGGGTTTGCACAAAGCACGTCGTGCAACTCAATACTCAAAACGTTAATCGTTTTTTGGTTCAAAGGCCCCGCATTTGCGGGGTTTTTTGTTTACGTAGCCTGGATGCAGCAGGCTTTACAAATCGTAATCCCCGGGTTCTGCTTCGCTGCCCCCAGGCTACTACATACAAACAAATGCTATGGTGAATATAATTGCTGATCCTGAGCAGGAGAAAAACGATCTTGTAGATGAAGATCGTCGCCGATTTTTGTTAACTACAGGCTGTGTGCTCGGAGGTATAGGGGCTTTATGTGCTTTAACACCCTTTGTTGCTTCCTGGTTACCAAGTGCCAAAGCGCAAGCAGAAGGTGCTCCAGTGCAGGTGGATTTAAGTAAACTGGAACCAGGTGAGCAGGCCGTTGTTGAATGGCGTGGCAGGCCCGTATGGATAATCAGACGAACTCAAGAAATGCTGCAACGGTTATCCACATATTCTTCAAAATTACGTGACCCCCATTCTTTAACCCAACAGCAACCCTCCTATGCAAAAAATGAATATCGATCCATTAACCCAGAATATTTAGTACTTATAGGAATTTGTACGCATTTAGGTTGCTCTCCTAAATACAAACCTAATCTTGGTGATTTAGGCCCCGAGTGGCCAGGTGGTTTTTTCTGTCCCTGTCATGGTTCCACTTTTGATCTTTCTGGCAGAGTTTTTAAAGATGTTCCTGCGCCAATTAATCTAGAGGTTCCTCCCTATTATTTTATTGATAAGCATACTCTTGTTATTGGCGAGGATAAGGCATAAATTTTATGCCTATATAATTAGTAGCTTGGGTGCAGCGAAGCAAAACCCGGGAAAACTATGTTTACAGTCCCGGGTTCTCCTTCGCTGCACCTAGGCTACAACAAATACAATGAGTAATAAAACAAGGCTAGATTAAATGAATAGATTCCTTAATTGGATCGATGAGCGTTTTCCGCTGATGAGCACGTGGAAAAATTATTTTAGTGCTTATTATCTTCCTAAAAATTTAAATTTTTTTTACTTTTTTGGTTCTTTAGCACTTGTGGTTTTGGCCAACCAATTTATTACTGGTTTGTGGCTTACCATGTTTTATACTCCAAGTGCGGAACAGGCCTTTTCTTCTGTAGAATATATAATGCGCGATGTTAATTTTGGTTGGTTATTGCGTTACATGCATTCTACTGGCGCCTCAGCATTTTTTATTGTTATCTATTTACATATGTTTCGTGGTTTATTGTATGGCTCGTACCAAAGACCAAGGGAGTTGGTTTGGCTCTTAGGGATGTTTTTATATCTCTTGCTTTTAGCCGGTGCCTTTTTTGGTTATTTATTGCCTTGGGGGCAAATGTCCTATTGGGGGGCTGAGGTAATCACTTCCTTGTTAAGTGCAATACCTTATATCGGTAAAAGCCTCGTGGTGTGGTTAAGAGGTGATTACACGGTTGGTAACGCGACATTACAACGTTTTTTTGCTTTACATGTTATCGCTATTCCTCTGCTACTCTTTATGCTGGTGTTCTTGCATGTTGTTGCATTACATAAGGTAGGTTCTAATAATCCAGATGGGATCGACATCAAAAAACAGCGGGATGCACAAGGTGAGCCTTTAGATAAAATCCCTTTTCATCCTTATTACGTGATTAAAGATTTAGTGATGACACTTGCTTTTCTCATTCTGTTTTTTGCGGTAGTGTTTTTCACTCCCGAAATGGGCGGCTATTTTTTAGAGCATAATAATTTTACCCCGGCTAATCCTTTAGTTACGCCAGATCACATTGCACCAATGTGGTATATGTCACCATTTTATGCCATGCTACGGGCTATCCCAGATAAGTTATTGGGTGTAATGTGTATGGGATTCGCTTTATTATTTCTTTTTTTGTTACCCTGGCTTGATCGCAGCTCAGTACGTTCAATGCGTTATAAAGGAAACTACTCACGAATTATGTTGTTTCTTGGTGTCATTGCTTTTGTGTTATTGGGTTATTTAGGAACAACCTCAGTCACACCGGTGCGCTTATTTTTGGCTCGTGTCAGTACTGGATTATACTTCGCTTATTTTTTATTAATGCCTTTTTATACTCGTTTAGAAGCAACGCGTCCATTGCCTGCTCGCATAGGAGGGCGATAATGCATAAGACAGCAGGCGTTTTTTACTTGTTGGCATGTTCAGGTTTATTTGTGAATCCAGTTGTATACGCAGATCCAGTTGAGTTTAATGTACAAGACAAGGCAAGTTTGCAAAGAGGTGCTCGGCTATTTATGAATTATTGTTCTGGCTGTCACTCTTTGAAGTATTTACGTTATAATCATATGGCCAAAGGATTGGGCTTAACTCGGTTTGATGGCCAAATAAATGAAGATTTATTAAAGAATAATCTAATTTTTACTCAAGCAACAATTAATGATCCTATTCGTATTGCTTTGCCTCCAGAGGATGCAAAACAATGGTTTGGAGTTGTACCTCCGGATTTATCTTTAGTTGCTCGAGAAAAAGGTACGCGATGGCTCTATAGCTATCTCAATGGTTTTTATAAGGATGAAGCACGACCTTTTGGAACCAATAACCGACTTGTTCCTGACGTTGCTATGCCAAATATTCTAGACACATTAAATCATGAATTGCCTTCTGGGCAATTTAATATGAATTTACAAGATTTGGTTACTTTTCTTGCATATGTGGGGGAGCCAATACAACCGCTGCGTTATCGCATGGGATTCTTTGTTGTTGGCTTTTTATTTGTTTTATTCCTTGTTGCAGTGGGTTTAAAAACAGTTTATTGGCGAAAAATCGGCATAAAGTAACCCAAAAAGGCAAAAATGTGGTAAAGTGCGGGTTTTGTGTGTGAACTTTACCTTTATATAGGTTTAATGAATTAAATAGGAGTTGCTCATGGCAATTGTTGCGAAGCGCACTATAATGTCTTTATTTTCCGATACAGATGATGTTTACAGTCATCAGGTGCGGATTGTGTTGGCTGAAAAAGGGGTGAATGTAGAAATTCTTGTTGCGAGACAGTCGGATCCCAGCGCTGATCTTTTATCAGTTAATCCATATGGAACTGTTCCTACTTTAATTGATAGAGAACTTGTACTTTATGAGCCACGTATTATTATGGAATATTTAGATGAGCGTTTTCCTCATCCACCTTTATTACCAGTATACCCAGTTGCTCGTGCTGAAACTCGAAAAATGATGCACAGAATAGAACATGATTGGTATTATTTAATGAATCGTATTTTAAGGGATGATAATGTGGAGCAGGCTAGGGCAAACTTATTTGAAAGTTTAACTGCTCTTGATCCTGTATTTGCAGATAAGCCCTATTTTTTAAGTGATGAATTTTCCCTGTTGGATTGTGCATTAGCACCTTTATTGTGGCGTTTGCCTCGATTGGGGATAGAGATTACACCGGAGTTTAAAGGAATAATTGCTTACATGCAGCGCTTGTTCAAACGGGAATCGTTTCAAGCAAGCTTGACTGATGCTGAGCGGCAACTAAGAGCGGCATAAATCTATGACAATGACATCAAATAAACCTTATTTAATTCGTGCTGCCTACGATTGGATCGTGGATAACGAGTTAACACCTTATATCATGGTTAATGCTGCATATACAGGGGTGCAAGTGCCTAAAGAGCATGTGAACAATGATCGTATTGTGTTAAATATTTCTCCTGCAGCAACTCGTGGTCTTTTATTAGAAAACGATCGAATTATTTTTACTGCACGATTTTCAGGAAAGACAGAACAAATTTTTGTTCCGCCTGCAGCTGTGTTGGAAATTTACGCTAAGGAAAATGGCAGAGGCATCGCTTTTGCCATAGAAGATGAAGAAGAACCGCCACCAGCATCTTCTGGAACCTCTGGTGCAGAATCTGAGGGCGCATCAGCTTCTAAAAGTAAGCCTTCATTAAAATTAGTCAAGTAAAAGGAAGTAGCCTGGGTGAAGGCGAACCCAAAACCTGGACGTTCTGAAGTCAGGGTTTTGATTCATTGCATCCTAGACTACATAAGAAACGTGTTCGAACTAAGGCCTGAAAACAGGCCTTAATAGATTTGGAGCACAAGGTGAGCATCCCAGCAAACTCCCTTTATCGTTGTGAACAAATTAGGGCTTGTGAACAACAAGCAATATCTTTGTATCAATTAGACGAAAATGAATTAATGTCACGAGCAGGAAGCGAAGCATTTTTTCTTATAACAAAACTATACCCACAGGTTCGGCATCTTGCAGTATATTGTGGTGCAGGAAATAATGCCGGCGATGGGTATGTTGTTGCACGTTTAGCACATGAACACGGATTATTCGTCACGATTTACCAGTGCAAGGCTGTAGCCGATCTTCCTTTTGCAGCACAGCATGCAGCGTTAATGGCGATAAATGCTGGGGTTGACTGCCAAGCAGCGGATGAGCCTATAGATAGTGACGCTGAGTTAATTATTGATGCGCTTTTAGGGATTGGCTTGAAAGGGCCTGTGCATGGAGTTATTGCTTCGGCAATTCATCAGATCAATGCCAGCGGTCTGCCGGTTGTGGCTTTAGATATTCCCTCTGGCCTTAATACAGATACAGGAAAGGTTGAAAATTTTTGTGTCAAAGCCAATACGACGCTAACGTTCATAGCGCCGAAAGCGGGTATGTATACAGCAGATGGTCCCGATTATTGTGGGGCGATTCATTGCTGTTCGTTACAGCTTGATGCATGTGTTTCAAAACTAGCCCCTGCTGCACATCTTTTAAATTCAGCGACTTTACCGTTGCCGCTTGCTGAGCGTAAAAAAAATTCGCATAAGGGAAGTTATGGTCATGTGTTAATAATTGGCGGTGGGCCAGGCATGCCGGGAGCTATTAGCTTGGCTGCGAAAGCTGCAATGCGCACGGGCGCAGGTGCTGTAACTGTTGCAACTTGGCCTGAACATGCAAAGAGTGCGTTACCATTAATTCCAGAGGCTATGATAAGCGCAGTAAAAACAGCTAACGATTTAATGTCACTCTTAGCTCGCGCTACAGTCTGTGTGATTGGTCCCGGTTTAGGGGAAAGTGAATGGGCGCTTAACCTCTTTTTGACTGCTATTACGTCACAATTACCTATGGTGATTGATGCATCCGCATTAAGATTGTTATCCGAGCATGCTCAACTGGATGATAATTGGATTTTGACCCCACATCCTGGTGAGGCGGCCTGTCTGTTATCCTCTTCTACCGATTTGATTCAGAAAGATAGGTACCAAGCCGCGGCAAACATTCAACAGCAATATGGTGGGGTGGTGGTGTTGAAAGGTGCTGGTACTGTGATTCAAACTGCAGAAAAAGATACTTTTGTTTGTCCTCGGGGTAATCCTGCTATGGCAAGTGCTGGCATGGGTGATGTATTAAGCGGTATTATTGCCGGCCTCTGTGCGCAAGGGTTTTCTTTAGCTGATGCAGCACAATGCGGTGTTTGGGCGCATGCGGTTGCTGGAGACCAGGTAGCCAAAAAACTGGGGGGAACTGGCTTATTAGCCAGTGATTTATTTGATGTTTTACCTCATATATTGAATTACTCTGAATGATGATAAACAGTGAATCGGATACAGTAAGCATATTAGATTTGCCTGATGAAACGGCAAGTGAGCGTTTCGCCGCTCAATTGGCAGCTTGTCTTTGTCCCTCGCTAATTATGACCTTTAGTGGGGAGTTGGGGGCAGGTAAAACCACCATTATTCGTGCTATGTTGCGACATCTGGGAGTCGAATCGGCGATTAAAAGCCCTACTTTTTCACTAGTAGAAAGCTATACATGCAAGCATTTAACTGTTCATCATTTTGATCTTTATCGAATACATCATGAAGACGAGCTGGAATATTTGGGATTCAGAGATTATTTTACGCCAGAGAGTATATGTTGTATTGAATGGGCTGAAAATGCCGGAAAAACATTGCCTAATGTAGATATTCGTTTTAAGTTAAGTATTAAAGGGGCTGGACGTGAAATGCAAATAATGGCATTGAGCACAGTGGGTAAAAGAATTTTGGCTCGCCTGGTAGGTGAAAGATGATATTTCGCTCATGGTGTTTTATTGTAATGTGTCTTTGCTCCATTGCAACATTTAGTGCGCAACTTAAATCTGTGGCACTAAAACAACAAGGGAATCAAACCTCTCTTTTTCTAACAATCAATGGGCCGTTCACCCATAAAGTGTTTTTTTTAAGTAATCCTGAGCGTGTTGTAGTGGATTTAAAGGAAACGCAATTGGCTGTGAATTTAAACCAGCTGGGTCTAATCAATGGGTTGGTAAGACAAGTTCGTAGTGGACATTCTGATCCACGAACCTTAAGATTAGTGTTCGACCTCAATCAAAAAGTACAGCTCAGATCATCTCCTTGGAAACCTAATGGCGCTTTTGGGGGCGTGCGGGTTGATTTAGTACATAGTGGTCGTCCTGTGAGTCCAATTGTGGCACATATTCCCTCAAAAATTGCTCCTGCAGTGCCTCAAAAATTCCCTATCAAGATAAAGACGGCACAACAGACAAAATTGCCTGCGCCAATTGAACCGAAACAGCCAGCTCATCCGATTTTAGCCAATCAACAGCCGATTAAGGTAAGTGGTAGGCCTTCTAATTTGCGTGATGTGATTGTTGTTTTAGATGCAGGTCATGGAGGCAAAGATCCTGGCGCTCGCGGCCCTCATCACAGCCGGGAAAAAGACGTTGTATTGGCGATTACATTAAAGTTAAAACAATTAATTGATAAGCAGCCAGGAATGCGTGCAGTATTAACGCGTTCGGGAGATTATTATGTCGGTTTGCGACAACGCTTGGATATTGCCAGAAAATATAATGGTGATATTTTTGTAGCCATTCATGCGGATGCATTTAATAACCCTCATTCAAATGGGGCCTCTGTATTTGCTTTATCACAACGAGGTGCAACGAGTGAAGCGGCTCGCTGGCTTGCAGAAAAAGAAAACTATTCTGAATTGGGTGGTGTGAATTTAGGTGATTTAGACGACCAGAATGGTGTAGTACGTTCGGTTCTTATTGATTTATCACAAACTGCTACGATTAACTCTGGGTTGCAAATGGGGGGACGGGTTTTAAATCAACTGGGCAACTTTACTAATTTACATAATAATAAAGTGGAACAAGCCGGATTTATGGTGTTGAAGTCTGCTGACATCCCTTCAATTTTGGTGGAAACAGGATTTATTTCAAATCCCGTAGAAGAACGTAATTTAACAAACCCTCGTTATCAAGCACGTTTGAGTCAGGCAATTTTTCAAGGTATTAAAGGTTATTTCTGGGAAAATCCTCCGCATGGATCGCGCCTTGAAGCCATGACAACGAACAATGTGCATTTAGTACGTGCAGGCGAAACTTTACCTGCTATCGCTGCTCGTTATCGTGTCTCGGTTGCTGCCCTCCAATCCACAAATCATTTACGTGGTATTACTCGACTTAAGCCAGGGCAGAAATTGGTGATTCCTCCAGCATGGGCATAAGAATTCAGCAATTACCGCCACTTATAGCAAATCAAATTGCTGCGGGTGAAGTAATAGAGCGACCGGCATCAGTAGTAAAAGAATTATTGGAAAATTCTTTGGATGCAGGGGCTGATGCGATTACTATTGAAATAGGTTACGGTGGTCTGAATCAAATCAAAATCAGTGATAATGGCATAGGAATCGTTGCTGAGGATTTACCTTTAGCTATTGCTGCACATGCGACCAGTAAAATCAACTCACTCGATGACTTATATGCGATTGATAGCATGGGCTTTCGCGGTGAGGCCTTGGCCAGCATTGCCTCGGTTGCAAAAGTTACAATTAGTTCTAAACCGGAATATCAAGAAACGGCGGCAATGTTACGCGTACAGGGCACAGAACGCTCTTTTTCTCCTTGTGCTCGTGGTGTAGGAACTACAGTCGATGTGGTTGATTTATTTTTTAATGCACCGGTTCGAAAACGATTTTTAAAAAGTGAAAAACTGGAGTTTTTAGCAATAGAAACTGTAGTGAAGCGTTTTGCTTTAAGTGCGCCGGGAATTGCGCTCACATTAAAACATAATGGAAAACAGATTTTATCTTTGCCTGCCGCCACCAATGAACGAACTCGCCTAACACGTATAACTCGTATTTTAGGAGGTCCTTTTGTTAAAGAAGCAATTTATCTTGATGTAGAACATGGGGCAATGAAACTTTGTGGCTGGATAAGCGGCCCTAATTTTCAGCGTAGCCAGAATGATCGTTTGTGGGTTTACATTAATCAGCGCATGGTAAAAGACAAGTTGATTAATCAAGCGCTAAAGCAAGCTTATGATGGTTTGTTACATCCTGGACGGTTTCCTGCATGTGTGCTGTACTTTACAATGAACCACGCAGAGGTAGATGTGAATGTGCATCCTACCAAGCATGAGGTACGCTTTCAGCAACCGCGCTTGGTATTTGATTTTTTTACCTCACAACTGCTTGCAGCATTGATGTCACAAAATGTACCTCAAGAAGAAGTATCATATGCGTTATACACACAGCCGAGTCAGGAGCAAAGGCCAGAGATTTATGAACCCTATCCCAAATTGACGGGTTTAAGCAGAAGTATTTATCATTCGAAAACTGAATTATCTTGGGTTGTTTTAAATAGTAGATATATTTTAACAGTAATACAGCAGCAACCGTATGTTGTTGATGTCGTGGCGTTACATCAATATAGGTTGCAACAGCAAATTTCCCAGTTGAATTTTCCTTTAGCAAGCAGGCCTTTGTTGGTGCCGATTCGTTATGTCCTACCAGCAAAACTTCAGAGCAGCGCGGTGGAGTGGGAACTGTGTCTCAAACAGTTAGGCATGAGTCTTGAGTGGGCGGGAGAACATGAGGTGTTTATCCGTAGTATTCCTCTTTGTATGCCTTATTTGGATTTGCGTTTGTTTTTAGATTCTATTGTTGAATGCGATGTCATGCATCAAAGTACATTGTTGGAATTAATGAATCGCACACAAGAATTTGATCCCAGACTTTTAAGTTTCGAGGAAAAAATGGAATTAAATGAGTTGCTGTTGGCTATTTATAAAGAGGGAAATCAGCAGCCAGGATTATTTAAAGAATTAACACATGAAGATTGTAGAAAATTAGTAGATGTTTGAAGGGATTCTTTCTTAACTTAAGTTAAATCCCTTTTCCTTGCAAGGGAGGTGCCCGTAGGGCGGATGAGGGTGTGATTACGGTGTTTGATTGAGATGATGAATGGTTAAATTAGTTTTTTGTTTGATGGGACCTACTGCTTCAGGGAAAACGGCTTTGGCGTGTGAGTTAGTAACACATTATCCTTTTGAAGTGATTAGTGTTGATTCCGCAATGATTTATCGAGATATGAATATTGGAACTGCTAAACCAACTCCTCAAGAACTACACGTTGCGCCACATCATTTAATTGATATCAAAGATCCAATTGAGTCTTATTCTGCTGCTCAATTTTGTACTGACGCTTTATCCTTATGTGACGCGATCATTAAGAAAGGCAAAATTCCTCTACTCGTGGGAGGGACGATGATGTATTTTAATGCATTACAAAAAGGCCTATCTACATTACCAGAAGCCGATCCTGTTGTGCGCCAGCAATTAGAGGATGAGGCTGCTTTAGCTGGATGGCCTGCACTTCATCAAAAATTAAGACAGATTGATCCTGAAGCTGCTGCACGTATTCATGCTCATGATACACAACGAATTCAACGTGCATTAGAGGTATATTATGTGACGGGTAAAACATTGTCTTCTTTCCTTGCGCAGCACAATGAGAAACCGGATTATCATTTTGTGAATTTTATTCTTTTTCCTGAGCAAAGAGCATGGTTGCACGAACGTATTGCACAACGTTTTGATCATATGCTCGCGGAAGGCTTTCTTGAGGAAGTAAAACAGTTACAGCAAAAATGGAGTTTAACCATGAATTTGCCTGCAATGCGTTGTGTAGGGTATAGACAAGCACTTGAATATTTGCAGGATGATTTTGATTATTCTCTAATGCGTGATAAAGGGATTGCTGCTACCCGGCAACTGGCGAAACGTCAGTTAACCTGGCTTAGGAGTTGGGGGGAGGCTTTTTATTATGATCCACAAAATGAGGCTTTTCGCGATGAGATTATAGCGAAAATTGGGGAAATATTAGATAATCCTACCAAATAAGTTTAAAGGAACATCATGAAAGACGCTAAAAAAGAACCAGCGAGTACGAAAAAAAATTATGTAGTACATCGTAATGAATTACCTTTGAGTTGCCCGACAAAGGATATGGTGTTATGGAATGCCCATCCTAAGGTTTATTTACCTATTGAAAAAACTGGTGTGGAAGTTTGTCCTTATTGTGGTTCGAGGTTTGTTTTGCAGAATGATTAAATCCATTTGTATTGTACGTTTATCTGCATTAGGTGATGTTTTAATGGCGGTTCCGCTCATTAGAACCTTACAAGCCAGTCTTCCCCAAGCCAAATTGACTTGGATCATTTCCAAGCCTGCTTTTGATTTGGTGGAAGGGATGGACGGTGTTGAGTTTATTCTAATTGACAAACCGAACACGGTTGTAGACTATTGGCGCTTTAAAAAGCAAATGAAAGGGCGTACCTTTGATGTTTTATTAGCGCCACAAGCCAGTCTCAGGACCAACTTCCTCTATCCTTTGATCAAAGCAAAACGCAAAATAGGGTATGATGAACATCGAGCAAACGATGCACATGGTTTATTTGTTAATGAGCGCATTACCCCAGGCTTGGAGCATACTTTAGATGGTTTTTTGAAATTTGCTCAGGCTTTAGGAATAAAGGAACGTGTTATTCGCTGGGATTTACCTATTTCTTCTGCGGATTATGAGTGGGCAGAACAGCATTTACCAAAACAGGGCCCAATTTTGGTAATTAATCCCGCAGCAAGCAAGCCCGAACGGAGTTGGCCTGTTGCGCGTTATATCGAAGTATTGCAACGAGCGCAGGAACAATGGAATGTGCAAGTGCTTATTACTGGGGGGCCGATTGATTTTGATAAACATTTGGCAGAACAAATAACCCAAGTTATCCCTGCCGTCAATCTCGTTGGCAAAACCAAACCCAAACAATTATTGGCACTTATCAGTAAAGCGACGGTTGTTCTTTGTCCTGATACAGGTCCTTCGCATATGTCTACTGCGGTAAACACTCCGGTTATTGCCTTGCATGCGGTGACTAACCCGCTTATTTCAGGTCCTTATCTTTTTCAGCATTTAGTTGTAAATCGTTATCCCGAAGCGGCAGAAAAAATTCTAGGTAGTAAGCGCATTGAAGATGTCTGGGGCCAGCATGTACATGGTGAAGAGCCCATGCAATTAATTTCTGTTGATGAGGTGATGGAGAAGCTCTCGATCGTTTTAGAAGGATATCAATCACTAGATTGAACGGCCTAAGCTACTTTGTTGTTGTATCTCCTCAGATGATGGTTCAAATGACACAACACGTTGATGGAATTTCATTACCGTAGAGCGATGTGCAATACTGATTACAGTTGTGTGGGGTAGTTTTTCTTTTAAAAGGCGATAGAGATGGGCCTCACTTTCCTCATCCAGTGACGCAGTGGCTTCGTCTAAAAAGAGCCAATCGGGCTTCTTTAATAAGGCTCTAGCAAAAGAAATTCGTTGTTGCTGGCCAAGAGATAATCTTGTTGACCAGGCATCTTCTTGATCTAACTCTGCAATAAATTGCTCCATTTTCCCACCAACAGCACACAATACTGCTTTATATTGATCATCAACATAGGTGCTAACTGGGTCGGGGTAGGCAAGTATGGCTTTTAATGTGTCATGAGGAATTAATGGTTTTTGAGGTAAGAAATAAGTTTTTTGATGTTGGGGAATACTAATTTCACCAGTTCCATAGCCCCAAGTTCTGCGAGCTGCTTTGAAAAAGGTGCTCTTACCAAAACCTGAAGGTGCTTTGATTAAGGTATTTTCTCCGGGTTTAAATTCCAAATTTAAATTACGCATCATGTGGCCAGGCTTTGAAGCACGTGGATATGCAAGTGTTAAATTTTTTACCGCTAAAGTCGTTGTTTGCGATTCATGAATATGAATATTTTTGGGGTTTATTTCACGTCGTTCATTATCCAGCTCTTCTTCGAGTTGGGCAATTCGCTCAATACTCGATTGATACTTCTGCAATTCAGTATAGGAGTCAACAAACCAATTAAAGGCTTTATTGACCTCATTAAACGACATGCCGATTTGGGCTATCTGTCCAAAATCGATTAATCCTGAGAAATAAGCAGGAGCTGCGAAAAGATAGGGTAATATATCAGCAAGGTAGCTGTTGCACATTTGAAAGGCAGATACCTTTAAATTGACCCACATTTTCTGGAATGCATTTTGTGATACTTGCTCTATATCATTCTCTAGTATTTTTTGGTGGTAATGTTCTCCACCTTCAAGAGCAATATTTTCAGATTCGTTATGAATAAATTCCAAATCTTTCCTAAGCTTTGCTTCCAAAAGATCTTCTTTTTGATTAATCGCGGTTAATGATTTGCCTAACATATGGGTAATCACACTGTTGATTAATGCAACACCTAACGAAGCCCACACAAGATACCCGGGAATAACGAGATTAGCCCCGAAAACTACTATGGTAAGCGTGCCGCCAATAACCCAAAGCGTGCCAATAAAGATCGCTAAGCTTAATGTGGATCTAAAAAATTCAGTGCTTAACGACAGAGTATGATCAACAAAGCCTTTAATGTTTTTTTGAATGCGTTGTTCCGGGTTGTCAATATGTGGTGCAACACGGGCTAAGTCCAGATAGTTTTTTTTCCCAAAGAGGTATTTATTAATGTATTTTGATGTTAACCATGACCGCCATTTGATGGATAAGGTATCAGTTAAATAATCCATTAAGCTACTCATGCCAATAATGACGGCACTGGTTAGGGCGATGGCGCCACTATAAAACAGAAACCCCGTTAATTCTTTTGCTGTAAGTGCTGCCCAAAATCCTAAAAACCCCCAAGGCAGAAAGGCCGTTATCGCAACAATGGCGATAATGCTTAAAAAAATCCCTCCAAGTAAGAGCCATGCAGTTAATTTCTGATCGGAATTAATAAAATAATCACTAAATAATTGAAATGCTTTTTTTCTAGAGGAAAGGTCCATTTATTTTTATTCCATTTTTATTCATGTGAGTGCGGGAATGATCCGTTTGTTTCCCATATTCACATTAATTTAACTCAAATTGTCGATCCTTGAAACAGAGATGACGTTAATTTATCGAGAAAAAAATTATTTTTTGGACATCCCATATTTTTATAAATTTACTTGTGGCCAGGGTGACATGAAGTGAAACCTGTTGCGGCTTTTTGAGTTTTTATTGAGGTTGCTTCTAAGTTGATCTTATTGTTTCCAATAAGAAACAGAATATTAGGCTCGAATCAAATCATAGAGTAATGTTCTGACAATCCTTCTTCTGGGTGGCGCAGTTTTGGGGTGGCACTCGTTTTAGGAAATCTATCAAGAAAAAAACCAAAGTGTTCTGTCTCTCGATCAACGTCAGGTGTTGTAGGCGGTTCATGTGTGCTAGATTGCTGTTGATGCACATTTAAATTCACCTCATCAGTTGGTGAAGTTGTAAATCGTTCGGACAATAATGAGGTCGTTAGCAATGTCGTAAAGGCACTGAATAAGCCCATTGCGGACAAGGAGCAAATACTGCTAAAGGCTGCGGCAGCCCCTGCTGTAAAAGTGATGACGGGTAATGCGAGACCGCCTGTCGCAATTGTTGCAATCAACACGCTGCAAATGAGTAAGGCGCTTGCTCCCAATAATAAGCCGATGGATAGATTCGATGCCAAAAGAGCTTTAGGCCAGGGGGTACTCTTCTCAAGGGCAGTATCAATAGAAAGCTGTACTCGATAAGAATTAAATAAAACAAAAAGAGTCGTTGACAGCATTATCGCCATAGGAATTAGCGGTGAAACTGGGATACCGGCGATGCAGAAGCTGATAATAAAAGCTAAGAAAGCGATGGTGCTATAGGTTAAAATCAACTTGTTTTGTGTGGCGTCTTGATGTGCAAAACGATTTAATTTGTTGTGTTGAAATAAATAATCTAATGAGCCGTTTAAACAAATATCAGTAAAAAATGCTGATTTATCACTAGAATTCATAGCACAACTGACTCCCCCCTTTTCAGAAACAACGCGACAGCAAGGAGCATCATTTAAACCATCGCCTACGAACCAGACTCCTTTAGGATTGATCCCCGAAGTAGCCATGAGTGTTGTTAGAAAACTTTCTTTATTTCGTGGTGTTTGTTCCGTGTGGATATCTTCCTCTGCAAAAATAGAACCGATTTGATGATTAAATCCTTTAGCTGATGCACGATTATCGCCAGTGATCATGATAATTTTCTTCCCTTCTTCCTTTAAGCGGGATAGGGCCTTTACAATACCTTTTCTTGCCTCATGCTTAATATAGATAACTCCTTGGTAAATACCGTTTTCTGCAACATAAACAGCGGAGAAGCCTTGTTCAATTTTTGCTTGATCGATTTGCGGGAGAATTACTTTGTTGCTTCTTAAATATTCAGCGCTACCTATTTGAATCAATTTTCCTTGTATCATCGCAGCTAACCCACGGCTCTGCGGATCTATGTTGCAATCCTTGATCTCATCAAAACGAATATGAGGGTTTCTGCGCGTTTCATAGTGCTTCATGATTGCTTTAGCCAGGGGGTGCTCGCCACCGTAAATTTTTTCTAATAAATAAATTCTTTGCCATAATGGTGAACTGATATTAATATCAGATGATTCTACTTTAGAGTTCCCTGTAGTCAGAGTCCCTGTTTTATCGAAGACAATGGTGTGTATTTCATCATCCTGTCCGCCCATTAGTGTCTCATCGCGTAATTGAATTCCTTTTTTATTCCGATGGTGGATGCTGATTAAGCTGGGTAGCTGGTGGGCAATGGCAATAGTACAAGGACATACTGAAAATAGGATGCCAATTATATTTTGCATGATCAAAGAAAAGGTTGCGATCCCGAAGGCAATTGGAGCAATGATAGCCGCTGCGATGCCAATAACAACTAAGGCTGTGTAGAGGTATGCAAATGGAGGTATTGACTCAGAGGTAGGAGTCGATGTTTTTCGCGCACGGTTTGCACGAAATAGCAGACTATTGACAGTACTATTGTATGAGTTTTTGGTAGCATAAACTGATACCAATTGACCACGGTTAATTGCTCCTGCAGGAATATGCTGCCAAAGTTGTTTGCTTTGCTGCGACTCCCCTGTGAGAAGTGACGCATCGATAATGGTATTACCCTCAACTAAAATGCAATCAACGGGAAAACATTCTCCAGGTTTAACCTTAATCAGCATACCTTCTCTCAGTAAACCTTTCTTTACCCCACGTATTTCTCTATTTTTTAAATCTTTAATTAACAATAAAGTACTATCCTCTGCATCGCTTGCTAAAGAACGACTTTCAGAAAGAGGCTGGACTTTGTTTTTGAGGTAAATAGTCATATTGTTGATTAAAACCTCTGACTCGCCCTGTGATAAATGATAGCAATCGTATTGTTCAGACATTTGTGGGAATATAGTTTTCATCCCCTTTAATTGCATTTTTTTTGACTTGTCTAAAACAAGACGTTTAATTTCATCCATGCTGTTGATACAAGTTATCAGCATAATTGGCATGATAAAATTCATAAAGGCCATGGAAAAACTACTGGCTAACGGCATAGTAATTGTATGAAAAAGTGTGTGTGCTAGAGATAAAAACCAACCCAGACTAATCGTGGTAGCCATGTTGGTCAGGGAGCCGGTGCGCAAGTTACGGAAAAAATTAATCAAATATTCACGAGCTGTAAAAGCGGTAGCGAGAAAAGAGATTGAAGTCAAACCCACAGTCAACAAAATTGAGGGCGGAAATATGAGCGCTAACGTGGTAACTAAACCCATTGCAATGAGATTAATTAATATATTTATCCAATTGGTTTTAGAGTGTTTATGCTCTTGCTCTTCCTCAGGGTTGTCTATGAACTCGAAGGGTATGTCCTCTTTAATCTTAGCTAAAAGAGTTGCATGAAAATTTTTCGCGGGAATAAAATCACTCGTTTCACTTTCAATGGAGATATTTAGGCGATGAATACCAAGTCCATTTGGTTCCGCATCTATGATGGGGTGTGCATCTGCAGGAAGAAGTTTGTCTTTAATACAATCATCAATACATGAACTCAGTAAGTTTTGGATTGCATTGCCGCAACCATCAAAACACATGATGCCAGAAACGAGAAGGGACTCTTGAAAAAGGATGTTTTTCATACCAAGCAACGGATGGAAAAATGATGGCTAATTTTAAAATACCAAGTATTAAATTTCTACATTAAGGGCGGGTTTATTTAATGATATTACGAAGTATTGATGTAATCGTTTACTTATTAACCATTTGTTCTTTGCCTTGTTTGTTCTTTCTGGATAATAGTGCTCAGTTTGTCACAGTGTATTCATTTAGTCTTTTGTAAGCGTATCTTGTTTCGCTTTGTAAATGACGTATATAAAATGATATCGGCGTGTAAAAGTCTGAGTAACATGCATATGCAAATTACCCAGACTAAAACGAATACAGAATGAATAGGGTTATTATTGTGATGTAGTGAGATCAGCATTTGGTGCGCCACTACGAACGCTTTGTAATAACAAGATGCTATTGGTCATTAATAGACGTTCATGGATTTGTCGATCTAAGTACAGTTGATAATTAATCTCTGCAAGTAAGATGGCAATTTCTTTTTCTACAGTAGCTGGTGCTGCAGTGTTAAGTTGAGTAATCCACTGAGTGTTTTCTTGTTGACCACCAGTACCACCAGCTCCTCCGGTACTCGGAGTATTGGTAGCACCTGCAGCAGTAGCACCATTAGGAAATAATCGCCAAGTTGCCATATTATATTCACTTAGGGCTTGGCTCATTGGTGTTAGATTTTGCCCCCCCGTTCCTGTTGTTCCTGCGCCCTGCGCTGGAGTTTGAGGCATTCTTTTAGACATAATATAGTATAGGTTACTTACTCCTACTGAGTTTTGGGCAGCATAGGTACGCAAGCTTGTCAGGTATTTGGTAATTAATTGTGTCGCCTGAATTTGTTTCGTACCGACAGAACCGTCAGTGTTAGGCGTAGTCGCCAAAGAAAGTTGGTCGAAATCATACCATTTGGGCAATTTTATAGGCACAAGGCTGCCTGAAACATAACGAATAAAATTATTGGCAAGTTGCTGTTGATTTTGTGCGTTTAATCCGCCGTTTGTACTGCCAGCATTATCAAGACTATCAGTTGAATACATTAATGGCCCAGTTAGTGCGTTGCTATTAAGCTGATTTAAAAATTGTGAAATGTAACTGCCGGTAAAAAATGTTGTTGCAGTGGGTATGGAGGTTCCTATTACATTTTGGGAGACTAATCCTCCATATAGATACTTACAATTTGTTGTAAAGATAGTTGGATTTTGTTGATTTCCATTTTCCATACAGTAAGTGGCATCAGGTGTTCCTAAAATATTGAGTATGGCTTGGCTTACTGGCTCTTGTTGAAACGCTCCTTGGCCAGCTCCCCCAGTAGCTCCTGATGATTGATTTTGTTGCACTGATTGATCGAACAATGGGTTCGCAGTAACTGTTGACAAGGTGCTAGAAGACCCCGAGCCATTAAAGCCATTAAACGTATTATTAACTTGGTTATTAGCTATTTGAGCTATAGGAATATTATTAAGGTTACTCGGTACTAATTCAGAGAAAGGAGTTGCTGCATTTCCAGTAGATCCACTCGAATTCGCAGTACTACCACTTGTATAAGTGTTTACCGGGATCGAACCTAAATAAGTATAAAACGCATAGGTTTGAGCCAGTTGTGCTACAGGTGTGTTGATCAATGTGTAGTTTAGCACAAAGTTCTGGGGTTTTTGGGGAGGGTTAGTTACATCAAAACCCAAGTAATTACCAAAATTTTGGAAATACTTGACCATTTGTTGCATATTAGTAGACATTTGTTGCTGTTGACTATATAACATAGTTGCATTATCTGCTCCAGCAGGAAAAACAGTAAAACAAAGCAGATTAAGCAATACAAATTTAGACGACGATAATTTCATTTATTCTTCCCCTTCAAGTGCACGTAAAACAAGTTTTAGACGGTACTGACAAAAAACTCGCGACAACAATCTTAAACGTTCAAATACAATGTTTCTTTTGAGAAAAACCCCCGCTGGATCATGGCTTCCTGTACTTGTTTCTTCTGCATGGATTAAAACACGAGAAGCACTACCTGGATGGACTGTATCAATTGCCTGCAGCAGACGCAGTCCGCGACCTGATTTAATATTTCCTACGATGCGAATAAATTTCTCCTCTTCGGCCAGGAGCCCCATATCTATTTTTTCTATGTCGTCAAGTTCTCTACCTAACTGCTCCATAGCCTGCTCAAACTCTGGATTTCCATCAAGGGTCCAATCTTCCACACTTTCCATAAAAGTGATCACTCTATAGATCATTGGATCAATATATTCAAACCAGTATTGTGCGGATGCTTCATGACTAAGATCTGGCATTTTTTACTCTTTCTTTACTTATAATTAGCGGATGGACGAAACCATTACTTACTACTATAGTATATTATGAAAGGTAAAAGAAAGAAGTAAAATATATGAAAAAGCAGTCAAGAATAATTAAACTAATTTCAACGATCCTTAATGTTCGTAGATGGTTCGATTGGGAGCGAATGAGGGCATTTACCTTATATTTAGGAAATGGCTGTAAACGCTTGTTTGTGCCACAGAAAAAAACGGATGGTGAATCATTTAAAGAAGCGGTGAAGTTACTTAATCTGAGCGATGAAAATATACTTACGAAACAAAAATCATTGCTTCGTTTAAGCATTATCATGGTCATCGCTGCTGTTTTGATTTTTGGGTATGCTGGTTATCAGCTTTTTTACGGTTCAATCAAAGCGTTTCTTATTAGTCTTATTGTCACTATGATTGCGCTTGTTTTAGCCTTCCGTTACCACTTTTGGTACTTCCAGATGAAAGAGCGCAAGCTTGGTTGTACCTTTAATGAATGGTATAGGCAGGGGTTGTTGGGAGAGAAGAAATGAATAAGTTGTTGGTTACTCTACTCCTGCTTTTATGTCCTGGTTTAGTTTTAGCCGATAGTTCTGGATCGTTGAGTTTTGCACCTCCTGCTAGTGATTTCTCTGTAGTCTTTCTTAGTAATTTATTTGGTGTTGTTGATGGTGTTTTAAGTGGCACCGGCAGCCAAATTATGGGTAGTATGTTTGCGGTATTTAATGCCGCGGTTTTGGCATTAGGCGGTATCATTATTATGTATACCCTTTTGGTCGCTACCATGAACACTGCTCACGAAGGGCAGATGCTGGGACAAAAATGGTCTTCCATTTGGATTCCAATTCGCTCCACTGTAGGTTTGGCTTTATTGATCCCTAAGGCCTCTGGTTATTGCTTAATGCAAATTTTTGTTATGTGGGTGGTTGTGCAAGGGGTTGGTGCAGCAGATAAAGTGTGGAATGCTGCTTTAAGTTATTTAAACCGTGGCGGCGTTATTATTCAGGCCCAACAGATAAATCCAGCCTCTCAACTTACAAATACCTCTGGCTCTACCACTGGGGTTGGCAGCATTGCAACCGGGGTGGTAAATATACTTTCTGGTCAAGTGTGCATGCTGGGCTTGCAGACGCAATTGACCGCTCAAAGACAATATCTTCTTAATGCAGCATCGCAACAAAAAGGATCGTGCTATACAGCCAAAGATTCTAAGGACCCCATGTATAAATTTTGTAATACTGCGGTTCCTGACTTTTTAGGTTCGGTCAATGCAGTTGCTGTGCAAAATAATGCGCCAAGTAACCCGTCTTGGAGTGTTGACATGCCCAATTTTGATTCCACTAGCGATTATGCATTTTTAAATGGGATTTGCGGCACCATTACGTGGAACAACATTAGTAATGGAGACTCTAATTTTGCTGATTTACTGGATAAAAGTAAGAGTCCTAAACTGGATCAAAACGGAAATGTTGTGAAAGATAAAAATGGTAACATCGTTTATAACTATTATACTGCAGGAAATAACGTAACCGTTGGCAATAACACGTTAACTCCTTCAGAGATTGCCGCAACGCAGATGTCGCGAGCTATTGCAGTCCAACAAATGTATTCGGATTTGGCTCCCGTGGCTCGCTCTATAATCTCTAATGATCCAGCAATCCCCTTTACTCAAAAACCTAATCCTAGCGCTTTTACTGCGAATGCGACGCAGCAATTTGGTGTGCCATATCAACAAAATGGAACGATTTGTCCAGATAATTCTCATAATTGCGTTATTTGGGGACCTACGCAAGGCTCTGCAGCGGGTGGAGTTTTGTTTACTGGTGTCGAGTTAATCAATGCGATTAATGATTATAACGGTATTATGATGCCCACAGTAAATCTAAGCCGCCTGATTAGTTCCTCAGCAACTGGTGAAAAAGTCACTGACTTTATCAATAAGGCTGAGACGCAGGGATGGATTATGGCTGGAGCCTATTTCTTTAACTTGGTAGCAATCCAGGGAACATCTGGAACCATAGATAATGCAGGTCAAGTCGATTCAAACACCGGCTTGGGAGGAAGTAAATTTAGTCCTGATGCAATAACGAGTGCGTTTGAAGTCAGCAATGATAATAAAATTAAATGCGTTCCAGGAAAGATTGAGGGTAAGGATTCTGCTAATTTAACTAATTTATGTAAGTGGTTTAACCAAGATAATGGTCCAGTAAAAGCGGTACAAGCTTTAATTACTCCCGACACTCAAACTAAAAAACCGTCATGGTCATCCAAAATGAATGCGGTGGGTGGCACCGACTCATCGACAGTATATGGTTTTATTAACAATGCACTGATGATGCAAACTCCTGGGCAACCTGGAGTACAACCAATGACCTTTGCGAACACCATTAATTTCAGTGTCAGTACATCGCTGTATCGATTACAGCGCCAAAATTTTTCTTGCGGCGAAGTAAAACCGTTCTTCTCAATTTGTTTAGGACAAATACTTGGAAATATATTTTACAATATTATCTTAGTTACCGTATATAACCTGTTTCTTGATATCTTTGGCGAGATTATCAATAGCGTGGTTTTAGCATTTTTGATGATCCCCTTACAAGGGATGGCAGCAATCTTTCAACAGGGACTGGCGATTATCTCGCAGCCTGGGGTAAACCCAGTTGTTGCATTAGCAAATATGGGAAATGAGTACATCAATTTCGCTGGTAACTTATGGATGCTCTTATTGAATTTGGCAATATCCAGTGCGTTAATTCCCGTATTTGGGGTCTTTATTTTCGCGATGATGTCTTTAGCGATGCCACTGGTGATCGCTTGGGTAGGTGTCATGGTCAGCGTAGGCTTTACCACAGCGTATTACATCCCGATATTGCCTTATATGATTTTCACCTTTGGGGCTTTGGGCTGGATAATCTCAGTTATTGAAGCGATGGTTGCTGCACCGATTGTTGCATTAGGGGTGACACATCCTGAGGGACATGACGCCTTTGGTAAAGGTGAAGCGGCGATCATGATCTTGGTTAATGTGTTCCTAAGACCTTCCATGATGATTATTGGCTACATTGCGGCCATCGCGTTATCTTATGTGGGGGTATGGGTTCTCAATGCCGGGTATGATCAGGCTATCGCATTTATCCAACAGGAAAATACTAATGCCGCTCACCTCGCTAGGGGGATCTGGTCGCAAGGTGGTGCGGACTCGCCTTCTGGTACAGGCGGATATACTGATTGGGCCGGAATCTATGCCTTCTTCTTCTCAATATTAACTTATACCACTATGTACTTAGTGATAATCCAAAAATCATTTACATTGATATCCTATTTACCCGATAAAATCTTACGATGGATTGGTGGTTCTCCTGAAAGTTTGGGTCAAGAAACTGCGCAATGGGGTGAGGAAGTAAAAGGTAAGACTCAGGAAGCTGGTAAGGAAACCCAAACCGCACAAGGACAAATTGATAAGACATTGGGCGGATACGGTACGAAAGCTGTTGGTGCGGTTAAAGGTTTTATGGGCAAAGGTGGTGGCGGTGGAGATGTTTCTGCTCAAGGTAATTCGACTCCGAGTAGCGATAAAGATGATGGTGGTGGTAAAAAAAAGGGTAAGAGTGGTGGTGATCTAGGAGGGGCAGGGAAGTAACAACTAATAAAAATGGAGGTCATTTTTCTGCTGAATGTAGGAGGTTTCACGAACCATTCTTACTAGGTGGCGGCATACTGTGATTCGATATGCCTATTTTTTTAAACCAAAGTGCTTCTCATTATGACAGACTTATCTGCGCCTAAAAGTACTACGATGAGCCAGACAGATATGGCTCAAGATAAACTTAAAGGCTTACAAAAAGCAAAAATCGATGAAGACCGCTTCATTCAAGAATTATTTCTGTTTTTTCAAAAGATGCTCGCTTCAATTCTCAAAGGTTTAGTGGATCCCAAAGCGGAATTAACTGATCTTGCTAAAGATTGTGGCTATCAAGACCTGCCTACGGCGTTAAATTCTGCAAAAAACTCGAGCGGACAGTCACCATTAACTCAAGCCCTGCAAGGGCAAGATTTCTCTCTGGCGCAAACGTTACTTAATTCAGGCGCAAAATATGATGTTCAATCCATGGATGAATATGATCTTGCAATTCATAGCCAGCGTGGACAGCAGGCGCTTCAACAAAAGACCATCACTCCTCCTGAGGACTATGCTGCATCACGCCCAGATAAATTGCATGTAGTTAAAGAATTTGGGCTTGTACTGGGTATAGTAATGCAAAGTGTCGATAACACATCCTCTCAACGTGCGCATGTGGGCCCCACTTATCAATTGATGACTGATGCTGTAAAGGGATATAACCAGGAGTGTACGAAACAACCGGCTAAAAAAGATTTCGCGCAAATTGCAGATGCGTTCGACTTTGCAAATAAAAAAGCAGATTTTCAATTCAGTACTCCTGAAGGGAGTCCTGAAGCAGGGCGTGCGCTTTCTGAGCGAGTACAAACAGGAAAGGTCACCTCGGTACCTATTAATTGTAAGGGACATGCTATGGGTTTATCTTTTGTGCCAGTTGAAGGAAACCCTGACAAAGTTTATTTAGTATTCACCAATCGAGGTGAGGGAGCAAAGGGAAAGTATGGGACGCAAATTTACGAGGTAGACAAAAAGGATGTTAACGCGGATTTTATAAACGGTGTGATGAGCGGCCACGATAAGGGGCTATCACATGGACAAGTGATGGATAAAATTCATCAGGTTACTAAAGACCAACCTCCAATATCTACTATCGAGCAACGTGCACAGAAAGTTGATAATTGTACTATAGCAAATACACGTTCTAATATTCATGGTGTTCTTCTATGCCAAGAGGCCAATCGCAGAGGTGGCTTTGCGAATATGACTCAAGAGGTGAGAGATGACGTCAAAGGACGCTATAAAGAATTTACGAGTGATATGAAAGATAAGTGCGTCCAAAAATTGGAAAAATTGATAAAAGCCGATCCAGGAAATATAGATCTAAAAGGTCTGGCTAAAGGGGTTATGGACAAACCCAATCATAAGCATTCGGATATATTGCAAGCAGCGGTTTCTGATCATCAAGAACCAGTTGCCATGCGCTCGATGTAAGATGACAATTTGATTAAGCTATCACTGCTCTATGAACAAGTGCTTATCGTTCTGAAGAAAGCAATATCTTGGCGTTTTGTTAGGCGCTCGACTTAGCATCAGTCTATTATTAAGTTAGAGGTTTCGGGATGACGTATTGTTGTTCTGAGGGGTATTGCTCTTCAGTGTTGCCGCTTGCACCTTTCAATGATAAGGGACTCGGTGGGTGTTATATTAAAAGCTAGGTCTAGTTTACTAAAGATTCTCTGTTTGTTGATAATCTTTAGCGCCAGCAATAATTAATTTGTATACCCGCTCACTGATAATGCCTTGTTCAAATTTCATTTTTGCATCCCAGGTCATCAGCTGACCTTTTTGGCGTACTAATTTACGAGTAGCAGAGGTTACGTCATTAGGATCGCTTTCAAGTAAAATATCTCGGACTTCTTCATCAAATACGAGATACTCTCTTAATGCAACCCTTTTGTCGTCTACGGTAGGCACAAGTTTTTGCCAAATACATAATCTTATTGTTTCCAAAATATCAATAGTTCGTCCTAAACGCTCTTCACCAGAGAATGAAGTGACAAGACGACGCATGGTTTCGGCCACGCCGGAAGTATGTAACGTTGTATATACTGGGTGTCCAGTAAGTGCTGCCTCTAAAGCCGCGCTGATTGTTTCTGCATCTCGACACTCACCCACCATAATTAAACGTGGTTTACGCCGTAAAGCGTTTCTTACTCCATCTGCAAAGCTTGGTAAGTGACGTGGAATTTCTGATTGGCTCACGACGGCAGAGATGGTTTCAATTTCATCATAGACAAATTCGATTGGAGATTCATAGGTTAACACTTTACGGTTTGAATCCTCTGTTTCGATTAAGTCTCGAATGATGGACGCTAATAATGTTGATTTACCTGAACCAGTTGCCCCGGTGATAAATACAATTCCTTCTTGTGGGGCAACAGCTTCCAGCACGTTATCGGGTAGATTCATCGTCGCCAGTCTGGGGGGGGTGGTAGGAATCGTTCTTAAAGTAATCTGGATTGCATCATGACCTTCGACAAGACAAGCAGTACCATTGACACGGTAACGGTATCTGACTCCACGATTAGGACGAAACTCATAGTGCGTATCAATATCCTTACCTGAAAGGAGCTGGGTTGTGGCATTAGGGCCATATATCGCATTAATTAAATCACCGAGCTCTGTATTAGATAAACGACGATTTGTGATGCGTAAAAGCTTTCCATAAACCTCAGCGTAAATGGGTTCGCCGGTTTGAATTGTAATATCAGAAGCGTTTAAACGCTCAGTATGTTCCAACATTTTATCCATAAATAAAGGAGTAAAACGTGTTGGCTCATCAGGCATTAAATAAGTTTTATTATTCATACTTATTATCAGTGAATACTATTGTTGTCGTTAACCGGGGCAATTGTAGGCTGCCAGGATTTATCTGTTATTATAATTTTAGAACGATTTGCTAATTTTTCCATGTTTTTGAACTGTTCTAGCGCATTTTCATCTTTGGAAACTGCTGCTCGCCATTGGTCGCTGTTCACATTCAAGGCTGGCAATGCCGTAATTCTCAGAACTCTATCGTCAATATGAATTTCAGACGCATCACCGGTGATTCCCAAGTCTGTATGAGAGACATAAGGGGGGGTGACCATATTCATTGCTAATAATTTTCTGTAAAGGATCATTCCACTAAAATCTTCTTTGATACGGGCTATGTTTTCCTCAAGAATGGTATTAGCTTGATCAATACCGTTTTTCCAGCCTCTTGCTACGTACAGGCACCATATCTTCTTCTCTACCTTATTCTTAGGCAACAGAGTATAGTGAGGGTATTCTGGTTTTACATAATCTAGCCATAAATATTGCCGCCAAGTTGGTGGCGTGGTAACAAAATGAGCTTGCTTTGCTACTCTATAAGTACGATCAGAAATACGGATGGTTTGCGCATCGGCAAGATTAAGGGTATTTCTGCCTTCTAAGAGTACTGGGGGCAAAATGTTATGTTCTAGAATCAAAGAATTAAAATCATAAATGGCATCGAGTCGGCGCGTTTGTTTGATAAGTTGCTCATCAATAGCTTTGGCACGATTTGCCAGACCTGCTTGAGCGCCAAGACTTAAAGCAGTTTCTCGTAGTGCTGTTTGGCGTATTCTACCGTTTTGTTTTTTATTTCTTTCCTTTTGGGTTACATTGGCCATAGCCTGTAGCCCTGCTAATGAGTTCGTATCGCCCATATATTTTGATGAGTGACATGCAATTAATAAAGCAGACAATACAACTATTAAACTATGAATAAATTTTGGCATAGCGCAATTCAACAACTTGACTGTTAGGGTATACGTGAATACTGGCTTTCAACCCAGCTTGGTAATCAATATCACGCAGGAGTTCAGCTAAACTTTCATCTTTAGTATTAAGACTAATTAAAATTGGAATTGAAGGGGCTTTTCCTAAAACACGAAGCCTGAAATGTGCGGACTTGGCAATGCGGGCAGTTAACTCTTCAATAGGACCAGACCAGTCTACACTTGCTCTGGCTTGTAAGTTATACGCATTAGGTATGGTCAGTGTGTTGTCTACAGGCGGCGGTTGAATGACTTTTTGGACTCGTGCCATTTCATGCATGGAATCGCTTACAGATACTGCTGCTTCTGCTAGTTTAATTGTAGCATCATCACTAGGATTGTTCATTGGTGGTTTTTTAAAGAGCACAGCACCATGTTTACAACCTACAAGCAGGATTGAGGCAAGAAACAGCGTGACAAGCTTGTTGTTCATTCAATGTTCTTTAATGTCTGGAATTATTCGTTTGATTGAAACAGGAGCTAGGCTGCTTGTCAAGCCTATAAATAAGGAATTGTATGAATTTAAATGAAAATAAGCTCAGAAAAATTTTGACTTTAATTGTTTTGTAGCCTGGTTGTAGGTATGCGAACCAGAGGGTATCGCATGCAGCTTTAGCGCTCAAATTAGTTTCTCAAATAATGCATATACAACTTGTCCTGCTTGTTTGAGTTTTATTTGTCTCCATATTTTTTCATCCAAATGCAGCATAGAAGGGGACTCCACATAAACAAGGCCTCCACGCTTGAGAATATTGCTTTGTGCTATATGAGCAATACATTGGGGGAGATAGGTTTGCGCAAAAGGAGGGTCCAAGAAAATAATATCAAACTCTTCTTGAACACGCTGCAGATACTGTACCGCATCGGTCTGTAGTAGTTTAAGTTTTGGACTGTTAAATGCAGCGATTATCTTCTGTAAGCTGGCATGTGCTTTGGGTGATTGTTCAAGAAAAACAACGCGCGCAGCCCCTCGGGAGAATGCCTCCAGACCTAAAGCACCACTCCCTGAAAAAGCGTCTAGGCAGTGGGCTTCTCTGATGTCATGCATCAGCCAATTAAATAAAGTCTCGCGTACACGATCCGGGGTAGGGCGTAGGCCTTCTACATCTGGAAAATGTAGTTTTTTCCCTCGATACATCCCACCAATAATGCGAATGACTTGTTTCACGATTTACCCACAGTGACGAGTAACAATTTATCGGGATTGACTTGTTGTTGGAATGCTTGTTTTACTTGTTCACTGGTTATTGCATTAATGCGAGCAGTATAGGTATCAAGGAAATCTTCCGGCAAATGATAAAAAGTCATTCGCAATAAGAGCGTTGCAATACTGCGATTACCGGATAACGAAAGTGGAAAACTACCAATAAGGTATTGCTTCGCAGCATTCATCTCTGCATCAGTAGGACCTTTATCAATGTAGGTTCGCAAAACATTCTGAATCACATTCAAGGCTTCTTTAGTTTGTTTATTTTTAGTTGATAAGCTAATAAGGAAAGGGCCATTTCCTGACATAGGAGCAAACTGACTTTCTATCCCATACGTTAAGCCACGTTTTTCCCTGACTTCGACTGCAAGTCGGGAAACTAAAGCTCCTCCTCCTAAAATATAATTTCCTACTAGGAGAGGAAAATAGTTGGGATTATGGTGATCAATACCGATCTGACCAAGGCGTATCATCGTTTGTGATGATGGAAATGGAATGTTTATTGTTTTTGCTTGGGGCAGTTGGGGGGCTTTAGGGATAGCAGGGGCTGCTTGTCCTTCTGGAAGTTCTTGAGTCAATTGATCGGCAAGTTGGTGTGCCGTCTTGCTATTCATTGCTCCGACCATAACTAAAATGGCATTTTTTGCAACGTAATAACGTTTATTAAATTCAATCACTTGGCTTTTATTTAGTGCATTGACCGTCGCAGCTGTCCCACGAACTGGATGTGCATAGGGATGCTGTTGATATAAAGCCTGGAAAAAATTGAGCTGTGCTACGTCATCGGGAGCATCTTGAGACTGTTCGATTGCCATAAGCTGTTGTTTTTTTTCTCTGGAAAATGCGGGGTCAGGAAAGTCGGGATGATTAATAATTTGAGTAAAGGTATAACCTGCTTTGGACAGAGCTTCTTGGGTAACTAAGGTTCTAAGACTAAATACCACCATATCTCTGTTGATTTCGACTTTATATTGAGCGCCTACATCAGCTAGAGATTCAGCTACGGCTGTTGCATTTTGGCCAGCATTTCCCTGATTCATCATGCTGCTGGTTAAGGCACTGAGCCCATATTGGTTTTCGTCATAGGCGGATCCTGCTGCAAAAGCGATGCTTATATCCAGCATAGGCACTTCCATCGCCGGATAAAAAACAACTTGCACGCCATTTTTAGTTAACCATTTTTCGGTTTTAAATGTACTTGCAGCTACTGAATGTGACAGTCCAATTGTTATTGCCAAAATACATGCGCTAAAAATTCTCATGGTGCCACCTTTTGTGTTTGAGGTTCTAATATTGCAGTAGTCATATTCTTTTCTTGAAAATAACGTTGGGCGGTTTGTTGAATTTGCTGTGGCGTAATCGCATTGATTGCTTGCGTATACTCCTCGCTTTTTTTCCAACCAATCCCGATTGTTTCTAAAAGACCTAATTCCGAGGCTTGCCCGTAAATGGAATCTTTTTCAAAAGTTTTTTGTGCAATGATTTGATTTTTTATGCGTTGTAATTCAGTTTCACTAACCAGATTTTTTTTCAAATCATCTAATTCAGTAAGAAGTCCGCTTTGTAAATCGCCAATCGTATGATTTTGGTTGGGAGAACCATATACGATAAACTGCGTTTGATATCTTGTGTAGGGGTTATAATAGCTATTTGCATCATTAGCAATGTGTTTGATGCGAACTAAATTTTTAGAAAAACGCGCGCTTTCACCTGCGTTTAAAATTCCCGTGATAATTTCTAAAGCGTAAGGTTCATATACTTTTTTTGCAGTATTTACACTCGGAACTGAGTAGCCCATCATGAGTAGAGGTAATTTTGCTGCAGTTGTTTGAATATGAACAATTTTCAGGCCTAACTCAGGTGGCTCTTTTTTTAATTTTCTTTCAGGAATAGGTTGTTTTGGCAACGCCCCAAAATACTGTTCTGCTAAAGTGCGAACTTGTTCTGGGTTAACGTCTCCCACAACAACTAAAGTCGCATTATTCGGCGCATAATATTTTTTATACCACGCTCTTAGATCCTCAACATTCATCTGTCTCAAATCACTCATCCAGCCAATCACTGGATGATGATAAGGAGCACTTAAGTGCGCAGTAGCTAAAAAGCGTTCAAAGGCTAGTGCTTGTGGATTGTCATCTGTGCGCAGGCGCCGCTCTTCCTGGATTACTTTAATTTCTTTAGCAAATTCATTAGTATCAAGAAGCAAATGATTCATACGATCTGCTTCTAGCTCAAAACTGGTAGCGAGTTTTGATGCATCTGTTTTTTCAAAAAAAGCGGTATAATCATTACTAGTGAATGCATTAGCTTGAGCACCAATTTCGGCTATGGTTTTGGAAAAAACACCTAAAGGAAATTTTTCAGTGCCTTTAAACATCATATGTTCCATTGCATGGGATAAGCCTGTAATCCCACCAGGCTCATCAGCGGAACCTACGTTATACCAAATCATTGATACTGCGATAGGAGCACGGTGATCTTCTTTCACTAATATTTTTAATCCATTATTCAAGATAAACTCTTGAACTTGGCTAAAGGTCTGGCAAGATAGTACCATGAGTAAAGTAAACAGTATTTTGCGCACAACTTAACCTCAAAGTAAAAAAGATGATAGAATTTCATATTTTTCAGGATTTGTATACTATATGATTAAATGGTTTAAGCGAAGTCATGATTCCACCTCTGCAGAGCCCGATAATTCACAAAGTGCTGCTGACTCGTTGCCTCAAGTTTCTGTGGAAGTAACGGAACCGGAACAAGAGCTTGTAAAAGAGGGGATTTTTGCACGGTTCAGAAAGGGATTAAGTAAAACACGTCACCAGCTAGGTGATGGAATTGGGCGATTGTTGTTAGGTAAAAAGGAAATCAGCCAAGATTTGTTGGATGAGCTAGAAACGCTTTTAATCAGTGCTGATTTGGGTATGGAGACTACTCAAACTGTATTAAATCAATTGGCTGAACGCTTGGCTCGTAAGCAGTTATCAGATGGCAATGCTGTTTATGATGCGTTGAAATCTCATTTACAATCCATTCTAGGTGAAAGCAACCAAACGCTAACTTTAGAAACTGCTGACCATTCGCCATTTGTTATCTTAATGGTGGGCGTGAACGGTGCTGGGAAAACGACGACTATAGGGAAATTAGCGAAACAATTTCAGCGCCAAGGTAAAAAAGTCATGTTAGCGGCGGGAGATACTTTTAGAGCTGCTGCAGTGGAGCAATTGCATGTTTGGGGGGAGCGAAATGATATCCCCGTGATTGCCCAGCATACAGGCGCAGATAGTGCCTCAGTGATTTTTGATGCGTTGCAAGCAGCAAAAGCGCGTAAAGTAGATATCTTAATTGCTGATACTGCTGGTCGGTTGCATACGCAAGGTAATCTCATGGACGAATTAAAGAAAGTAAAACGGGTATTACAGAAGCTTTGTCCCGAGGCTCCTCATGAAACAATGTTGGTATTGGATGCAAGCATAGGGCAAAATGCTCTAGTTCAAGCGCGGCAATTTAATGAAGCAGTTGGGTTGACTGGGATTACCATGACTAAATTGGATGGAACAGCTAAAGGTGGAATTTTGTTTGCTATTGCGAATGAACTAGGAATACCCTTTCGTTATATAGGGATTGGTGAAGGGATTGAGGATTTAAGACCCTTTGATGCAGCGCAATTTGTTGGTGCACTATTCAATGATCACATTTGACCAAGTAACTAAACGTTATCCAGGTGGTTTTGAAGCATTAAGTCAAGTGAATTTTTCCTTGCAGAAGGGAGAAATGGTTTTTCTTACTGGACATTCAGGAGCAGGGAAAAGCACCTTACTGAAATTGATTGCTCTTTTAGAATGGCCTACTTCGGGCCAACTCACAGTAAATGGTTTACGTTTGAATCAAGTAAAAAAACGTGATGTTGCTGCGCATCGCAGCCAACTGGGTATTACTTTTCAATCACCTTACTTACTTAATGATCGTACCATATTTGATAATGTTGCCCTACCTTTACAAATTCAGGGTATGGCACATCCCATGATTGCCAAAAGAGTGCACGCAGCCTTGGATATGGTGGGTTTACTAAGCAAGGAAAAAATGCTTCCCGCCCATTTATCAGGAGGTGAGCAGCAACGGGTGGGCATTGCACGTGCAGTTGTGCATAAGCCTTCATTATTATTGGCAGATGAGCCAACAGGAAATCTTGACCCCAAACTTTCTACAGAAATCATGGCTATTTTTGAACAGTTTAATCAAGTAGGCGTAAGTATCTTAATCGCCACACATGATTTGGCATTGATTGCCGGAATGAAACACCGTATTGTCATGTTAAAAGGAGGCCGAATGTGTTAAAGCGAGCACAAGCAATCCTCTCTTATCACCTGCAGGCGGCAATACAAAGTTTAAATTCATTATGCCGCAAACCTTTGGCAACGATGATGACTTCTATAGTGATCGCGATCGCCTTAGCATTGCCGGCTCTTTTTTGGGTATTTTCTGATAATGTAGCCAAATTAACTGCAAACTGGCAGCGCGGCGGACATATATCTCTTTATTTAAAACCTGGTTTATCTGAAGCGGAGCAGCAGCTTGTTCTTCAAAAAGTGCGCGCAACAGATGGTGTCGCTCAAGTAACCTTAAAATCATCCGCTGATGGTTTGTCGGAGTTAACTCAGCAAGAGGGCATGCAGGATATTATGCGCTATCTTCCTGAGAATCCTTTGCCTGCGCTAATAGATGTTGTACCGGCGTTGATTATAGATTCACCTGCAAAACTGGATATGTTAGCGCGGCAATTACAATCTGTATCGCATGTTGAAAATGCAAAAGTCGATATGGAGTGGATAAGTCGCTTGCATGCTTTGTTAGGGTTTGCTGCTAAGTTTGCAGATGCATTATTGGCTTTATTAGCAATGGCTGTAATTATGATTGTAGGTACTACCTTGCGTTTGGCACTACATAGCCGACAAGAAGAAATTCAAGTCTTAAAATTAATTGGAGCAAAAGATCCTTTTATTCTCAGACCATTTTTGTATTCAGGAGTGTGGTACGGTGCGTTAGGGGCTATTTTTGCTATTTTTATGGTTAATATTTTTATTTTCAGCCTGGGAGCGGCTGTAAACCAGCTAGCAGTTGCCTACCAAATGCACTATCCGTTAACCGGATTGTCAATGCGGCAGATCTTGCTACTTGTTTTATTTGCAATTATACTAGGATGGATGGGAGCGCGTTTATCTGTAAAACGTCAATTAGCCTCCATAGAACCTCAATTATGAGTTTTGTCTTATTTTCACCTAATTTGTACAGAGAAATTTTAGAGGAAGAAGCATGAGTCAATATTTGCAACTTGCCGAAATGAATTTACCTGTGGGCAGTCTTGATTCGTACATTCACAGGGTCAATCAAATTCCTATGTTAACTTTAGAGGAAGAGATTGCCTATGCCGAACGTTTTCATTCTGAAGGGGATCTTGAGGCCGCACGCCATTTGGTTCTTGCACATTTGCGTTATGTTGTTCGCGTAGCCCGTGGTTACTTAGGCTATGGTTTGCCTCTGAATGATTTAATTCAGGAAGGGAATATTGGCTTGATGAAGGCAGTAAAACGTTTCGACCCTAAGATGGGCGTACGCCTTGTCTCTTTTGCAGTGCACTGGATAAAAGCAGAAATTCATGAATTTGTTTTACGCAATTGGCGTATTGTTAAAATTGCGACAACCAAAGCACAACGCAAGTTATTTTTTAATCTTCGCCAAATGAAAAATCGTTTGGGCTGGATGAGTCGCGAAGAAGTGAGCGCTGTAGCACAAGATCTGGGTGTAACCTGTGAAGATGTGTTGCTCATGGAACAACGTTTAAATGCGATGGATACACCTTACGATGCTCCTGATGCTGATGAGCATGATGAATTCTATACGGCACCTGAGCGGTATTTGTTTAATGCGAATGATGATCCTTCAGTCATGTTGGAAAAAGAAAGTGCGGGGGAACAAGGCCGTGAGAAGTTAATGCTTGCTCTAGAGCAATTAGATGAGCGTAGCCAGGATATTTTACAACAACGCTGGTTAGCTGAAGAAAAACTGACATTACATGATTTGGCTAAAAAATATGGCGTATCTGCTGAGCGAGTCCGACAGCTTGAAAAAAATGCAATGAAAAAATTGCGACAATATATAGAAAGTGTTTAAAATCATGTGGTGTTGGCCCAACACCACAGAGTCATTCCAGAAAATCACAAACCAACCGTTCTACTCGTTCATCCAATAAGACGCTCACATGATTTGCATCAGGAAGCAGACACAGTTTGGAGTCAGGGTATTTTTTACAGAATTCTATCGATTCTTTAGTACTTATCGTTTCATCAAGCTCCCCATGGATGCATAAAAAAGGGATATGGGGGTATTGAGAGATGAAATTGTGTAAGCGCACCAGCGTAATGTCAAAGCGTGCTTGCTGCTTCATTACCTGGCGTAGATGCAGATATCCATGTCCACTTAATTTAAATTTTTTGGCAATTTGGTTAACGGGGCTACGCATTTGAGTTGGTGATGCAATTAAAATCGCCCGTTCGGGCTTATGCTTTAGCTGCCATTCGGGAAGTTGGCCAGCGACATTCAAGGTATTGAGTAACATAGAGCCGCCAAAAGAATGCCCGATAACTGCATAGAAAGGACCATATTGATTGATTGTATTCTTTAAAATCGCAACCGCATCAGTCCATGGTAGTTGAAGTCCTTTGGCTTCGCCATGTGCTGGAAAATCAAGAGCATATACTTCATAGCCTTGTTGATGTAGCGTATGGATTAAGCGTGCCATATAAGCTGCGCGAGATATCCATCCATGGGTAATCAGTATTTTTTTCCCTTTTGCATTTTTTTGTGCCGCAAAACGATGCAATACATGATGGCGTGGAAATTCATTATGTATTACCTCGGTACGTCTTCCCTCCACAAACTCACAAGCCAATTTTGCAAAATCTCTATATTGTTTTTCCACCGGGAAAAAAATAGGTGTAATAAAAGCCTGATAACACAACTGTGCATGTAAAATATCGCGTACATGAAGTAATGATGAAGTTATCATGATTATATTCCCTTCAGAGTTTACTTTAAGTTTAGTCCAAAAAAGAATAAATTATCTTTGTTTTTTCTATGCATTGTCCACGATGAGTTCATACCAAGCAAGATACACAGAAGATGATGTTTTTTCTCAAAAAAATAAATCAAGAGAATCTGTAATCAGCAGATATAAAATAATCTGCCTAAATAATAATTAATGTATTTCATAACTTTATCTCTTGGGCTCAATTTAATAAACTAGGGCACATTAAGCGTTTAATTTTGGTTTATTTTAGGGAGCTTGGAATGCACACTTCAAATTATATTTATCATGATCATGGGTTGGAATGTCATGGTTTTGCAGCTTATGATAAGGCTTTTTCTGGTCCTCGCCCTACGGTATTGGTCGCTCATGACTGGTCCGGTCGTAATGAGTTTGCATGTGAGAAAGCCAAATTACTCGCTCAGATGGGGTATGTTGGCTTTGCGATAGATTTGTATGGTCATGGTCAACTTGGTTCCACTACTGAGGAAAAACAAGCACTCATGAATCCATTAGTTTCTGAGCAAAATTTATTACGTCGTCGTATTCAAGCGGGATTAACCGCTGCATGTTCTATGCCTGAAGTGGATAGTAAGCGAGTTGCAATTATTGGATTTTGTTTTGGTGGCTTGTGTGCTCTTGAGTTAGCACGTTCTGGTGCTGATCTTAAGGGAGTGGTAAGTTTTCATGGTTTGTTGCATAAACCTGGTAGTCTAAAGTCTGAACCTATTAAAGCCAAAATTTTAGCTCTGCATGGCTACGACGATCCTATGGTTCCGCCTGAAACAGTGCACGCATTTTGTAAAGAGATGACTGATGCCAATGTGGATTGGCAAATGCATATGTATGGGCATGTACAACATGCTTTTTCGAATCCGCTGGCGCATGATATGCAATTGGGCACCATTTATAATGAGGTTGCTGCACACCGTTCTTGGCAAGCCATGACCCATTTTCTGCAGGAAATTTTTAGGTAATGAGTTGTTCTTCTTAGTCGAGAGAGGACTAGATTAGGGTCTGTAAACAGGCCCTAGTAGCATTGAAAATAAATATTGAAAAAAATTATTTCAATAGGCTCGATTGTAATTCGACAAACAATTATAATCCCCAAAATTATAGTCTTACTTCTGTGTTTTTTTCCATAAGCCTTTTACTATTGATGCTAAATATAATATATTGAGAATAAACGCTCTTGCTCGCTTTTTTTGTTAAAAATAAGCAATTAAATCAATTAAACTGTGGAAAAATAGCGCAATTAGTAGGAGTCAACCAATTTGAGTTTTTCACCCGGTTATAACACTATGCAATTGCATCATTTTTTTGAAAAAACAGTTGATAATTACTCAAGCAACATCGCATTGATTTGTGATAACGCTTTTATTTCTTATCAAGAATTAGAACATCGCGCAAATCAATTAGCTCATTTCCTTTCCGAGAACAAAATATCCAAAGGAAGTATTGTTGGTATTCTATTAGAACGCTCTGTAGAATGCTATGTTGCAATACTCGCTACTTTGAAAACAGGTGCTGCTTATGTACCTATTGAAGTGGATTATCCTGATGAGCGTATTAACCACATTTTTTCTGATTTGCCTTTCAATGCAGTTTTAACGTCTTCCGTGCAAGCCCAAAAAAATCTGACATGGCCTACTACTTATAGAGTTGATGCGCTTGCTGACGAAATTTCTAAACGCCCTGCACAAAGGTTGATTCAAGATGATTTGAATCCCGATGATTTGTGTTACATCATCTACACTTCAGGTTCAACAGGAAAACCTAAGGGAGTGGAAATTACTCATCGTAGCATTTGTCACTATGTAGACGTTGCGAGCACACTTTACGATATAACCAGTAATGATAGAGTATATCAAGGATTTTCTTTAGCATTTGATGCTTCTTTAGAAGAGTTTTGGATGGCTTTTGCTAATGGTGCTGCTCTTATTGCGTGTACGACAAAAGAAATCCGTTCAGGCTTAGGTTTAATTTCTTTTTTACAACAACACCGTGTTAGTGTTTTTTCAACAGTGCCTACTCTATTGTCTACGTTAGAGGGACAATTGCCTGATTTGCGTCTTTTAATTTTGGGCGGAGAAACCTGCCCGGCTACGTTAGTTGCACGTTGGAGTAGAGACGGTCTAAGGATTGTCAACACGTATGGTCCTACTGAAGCAACGATTATCGCGACTTATGCAGAATGTCATTCCGACAAAGAAATCACTATTGGACAACCTTTACCAGGTTATGAAGTACTGATTGTGGATGAACAATTGCGAGAAGTAGCGGATGGTGAGGAAGGTGAGTTGTGTATTGCAGGGATTGCTTTGGCGCGTGGTTACGTCAATCGTCCCGAGAGTACGGCGGAAAAATTTGTTCTCAATCCAGCAAACAACAATCAACGTTTATATCGCACCGGTGATTTGGTTTCCAAAGCGCCTAATGGGAACCTGCGTTTTGCAGGGCGCGTGGATGATCAAATAAAATTACGTGGATTTCGTATTGAACTAAACGAAATTGAAACCGTGATTATGCAATATGCTGGAATTAAGCAAGCGGTAGTTTCTTTACAAGAATTGGAACAACCTACCCTCGTTGCTTATGTGCTCCTTGATAACAATCATGTGCTGGATGCAAATGAACTTAAAATCTTTTTAAGAGCGCGCCTACCTGATTATATGCTCCCTGCATTAATTGAAGTTTTAGACAGTTTTCCTGTGTTAGCGAGCGGCAAAGTAAACCGAAAAGAGTTGCCCAAACCGGCACAGCAAAAAATAGACAGTATTTATAAAGCACCTGAGTCTGAACTTGCTCGAGAAATTGCTCATGTCTGGGAAAAGGTGTTTGATTGTATCAATATTTCTGTAACTGCAGACTTTTTTTATGATTTAGGCGGGCACTCGTTACATGCGGCTAAAGTGATTTCTAACTTACGCAAAATACCTGCGTTAAAGAATATCTCAATTCTTGATTTGTATAAAAATCCAACAATTGGCCAGTTAGAGCAGAAATTTAATGACCCTAATGCCAATCCACAAGTAAGCGAAGAACAAGCGGCCAAGAAAAAATATAGAGCACCGCAGTGGAAGTATTATTTGTGTGGTGTTGGTCAATTTTTTGGATGCTTGTTGCAATATGCAGTAGGTACCTTACAACTATTGGCCGTTATTTTGTGTTATAGCTGGGTGAGCTCTGAGTATTCAATTATTTCCAGAGAGTCACAGCTTGCATTTTTAGCCTTGTTTTTATCTATGCCCATCATTTCGTTATTTATTACGATCTGTTTGAAGTGGATATTACTTGGGCGAGTGAAACCAGGTGAATACCCGCTTTGGGGGTGGTTTTATTTTCGCTGGTGGCTAGTACAAAGGCTGCTTAAGAATTTGTTTTTAGGTAAATTTTTGGTTGGTTCCCCATTAGCAGCTATATATTATCGATTATTAGGAGCCAAAATAGGGAAGAACTGCCATTTGGGCTCTATGCAGGTTTCTGCTCATGATTTGTTAGCTATAGGAGATAATACTTCTATAGGGGCCGACTGTAGACTTAACGGCTATATAGTTGAAGATGGCTGGTTAAAAATAGGTACTATCAACATAGGCAATAATTGTTTTGTAGGCTCACGTGCGGTTGTGGGTTTAAATACACAGATCGAAGATAATGGGATTTTGGATGACATGTCCATGCTTCACGATCAAGGTTTAATTCCTCAAGGGGCTTATTTTTCTGGTTCTCCTGCATTGCCTGGTATGGCTCCGGTTGACCACATAACCCGGAAAAAGATTGCGGTAGAAGAGTCTACTATGTTGGAAAATACTCTTTTCGGTATTTTGCATTATTTAGGCGTCGTTTTTGTGATGGTAGTGTATTACCTATGCTTAATTCCTTCCATCTCTTTGATCAGTTATTACTACGATCAAAGCCATTATTTTACTACGATGTTTTTTGCAATACCTTTAGGGGCAATACTCTTCTTAGTACTATACTATTTATGCATAGTGATCTGTAAAAAGATCATTATGGATAAGATAAAACCTGGCGAATATCCCTTAAAGAGCTTTTATTATTTCCGCCACTGGATCATGGTGAAATTATTGGATGGTGATGAAATTTCAGTAATGGCGGACACCTTGTATTTACCTATGTTCTTACGCTTACTTGGTGCAAAGCTAGGCAAAGGGGTCGAGATGGGAGAAACCCCCCATATTATTCCTGACCTAGTAACTATTGAAGAAGGTGGATTTACCGCCAGTTCCGTCGCTTTAGCTTGGCCTAGCGTTTGCAATGGTTTTATTTCTTTTGCTCCAGTAACTGTTGGACGAAGAGCTTTCGTAGGTAATGTAAGTTTATTGTCTTCAGGTAAGTCGATGGGAGAAGGTGCCTTATTAGGATGTTTATCTGTGACGCCACCAGGAGACAAAGCAAAGGAGCCTCATTCTGCTTGGTTGGGTTCGCCGGCAGTCTTTCTGCCAAAGCGAGAGTTATTTGTTGGTTTTTCTGATAAGGATACGTTTTATCCCTCTAAAAAACTCTATCGTATGCGTCTAGCAATTGAGTTTATACGAATTATTTTACCGTCAACATTCTCATTGATTGCGTTATTCAATATGCTTTATGTTTTAGATTATATGTTAAGCGAATACTCTTGGCTTACTACAGCTCTGGTTTTACCTCCAGCTGAAATGTTCTTTACAGTCTGCCTTGTTGGTGTATTGGTCGCGCTTAAATGGCTTATGCTCGGTAAATTAAAACCTTTAACCAAGGCTATTTGGGATCCTTTTATTTGGAAAAATGATGTTATTGAGTATTCATATAACTATTATACGAACCCGCATTTAACGAACAAAGTTTTAGGAACTCCTTTTGCACTTTGGATACATCGTTGTTTAGGAACTAAAGCCGGTAAAAGGATTTTCACAGACAGTGCTGAGTTTTCAGAGTTTGATTTAATTACGATAGGCAATGATGTGTGCATTAACGCGGAGACAATCATTCAAACTCACCTTTATGAAGATAGAATATTTAAAGTCTCTAATGTGACTATTGGTTCGGGTTGTAATGTAGGGGTTGGTTCAATTGTTCTCTACAATACGCTAATGGAAGAAAACTCTTCTCTCGGAAGCCTTTCTTTATTGATGAAAGGTGAGCGTTTACCTGAAAATACCCATTGGTCGGGAATTCCCGCTCAATCGACTGCTCTTGGAACCCAACATCAGCAAGTTGCTCGACAACCTGCGGTTACGGAAGGCGTTTCAGGCGAAGCAATTCCCGAGTTGTTGTAACCTGATTGCAGGCAACCAGGATTTCAAGAAATGCATTTATTGGATCCTGGCTGCAAACAGCCAGAATACGTTGCATTAAGATAAGTTCAATTTTCAGCTAATCCCTTACCCTAATAAGTAATTATCAATAAGTCTTATGTTGCCAATTCGTATTGCCGCAAAACGGCGATTTAGGTACTCTTCAACATATTCTACAACAATCTCTCTTGCTGTTAATTGGTTGATGATTTGCGCACATGTTAGTTCTTTTTGTTGAAATAAGGCGGCAAACTCTTCAGCTAACGCTTTTTGCGCGCCATCAAGGCGGTTGTTGCGTGAGCTGTAAGCCAAGCCACTTGATTCACGAATGGTTGGGCAGGCCTTAATTTCGATGTCCATAAACAAGGCCTTAACCATGCCTTGAATTAAGAGGTATTGCTGATAATCCTTTTCCCCAAAATAAGCTCGATGCGGTTTGACCAAGTTGAGCAATTTCATTACTACAGTTAATACTCCATTAAAGTGTCCTGGTCTATGCGTCCCCTCCATCAGTTGGCAAAGTTGCTTTTCCTGAATCTGGTAATTGTATTTATCAGCATACATTGATTGTTCATTAGGAAGGATGCAAAAATCAACGCCAGAATCTTCCATAATCTTAAGATCGGCTTCTAAAGTGCGAGGATAATTATTAAAGTCGTCAGCTTGATTAAATTGCGTTGGATTGACAAATAAGCTTGAAACAGTATGGTTGTTTTCTTTGCTGCTGGTTAAAAACAATGACGCATGTCCTGCGTGTAAATTACCCATTGTTGGTGCAAAGCCAAGTGTTAATTGGGGAGATAAAGTTTTACGAAAGCTTATCCATTCGTCAAGATTGTGGAAAATTTGCATGGTAACTCCTATGAAATTATGGACGCATTCACACAATAGAGTCGTCATCGGCATTGTAGCCTGGGTGAAGGCGTCTGCTGTAACCCGAGAAGTCAGGACTAAACCCGGGTTACGCTACAATTAAGACACTTTTATGTGAATAGTTACAATTTCTAATTAAAATGAATGCTCGGCTGTTGGGAAGCTCAGTTGTTGAACTTGTTGCACATAAGTATTTAACGCATTCAGCAGAATGTCTTTACCTTGAATGTAGCGTTTAACAAACTTTGGATTAAAATCAGTTTGTAAACCTAACATGTCATGCCAAACAAGTACTTGACCATCAGTATTAGAGCCTGCTCCAATTCCAATAGTAGGTATATCCAAAGACTGGGTGATTGCTTGTGCCAATTGTTGGGGGACACATTCGATGACAAGAGCAAAACAACCCGCCGCCTCTAAATCAAGTGCTTGCTGTATTAGTTTTTCTGCTTGTTCTTGATTTTTCCCTTGGACTTTATAGCCACCTAATTGATGAATGGATTGCGGTGTTAAACCAATATGACCAATAACGGGAACTCCTGCATTGACTAAATAAGAAATAGTGTGACACGTATCGGTATCACCTCCTTCAATTTTCACTGCATGTGCACCTGCCTGCAAAAGACTTTTTACATGTTCTACAGTTTGGGGTAATGAGGTCTTATGACCTAAAAAAGGGAGGTCACTGATTAAAAATTGCTGTTTTATCCCACGTGCTACGGCCTGTGTATGAAGTATCATCATCTCCATAGTTGCCGTAACTGTTGTTTCATGGCCGTGGACAGCCATAGCTACAGAATCACCCACCAGAACACAATCAATGTTCGATTCAGCTACAATGCAGGCAGATGGATAATCGTAGCAGGTAATCATGGAAATTTTTTGTTGTTCTTCTTTTTTACGTTTGAAATCATGGATTTTCATATTGCCTTACCCCTTAATAAAATGAAGCAAGCATTATGAACAGCGAGAAACACTACTCTAGGTACCTGTCGCATGGATCAAGTCCTCCAAAAAAAGTTAAAAAAGTCACTGCCAACGTGGGTCAATGCATTTGACCTTATTCTAAAGCTTCTGATGAGATGAATTGCTTCGTTGATGCGGTGCTCGAATCTTCATGTACTTATGTACACTTCAGCTCTCTGCTTCGCGGCTTCTTGCACTTCACTCTCCTCAGCGAGTTAGGAAGGAGGTCGTTATGTGCAGCCATTATACTGGCTCACACGGGTTATCATATTTCAAATTCAGATAATTGAGAAGTAGTAGCTTTTTTGGATGGGGGTTTAAGTAAAAACAAAAGAGGGAACGCACATAATACCAACCACATCATGAAGCGAAAATCTTGTAAGTAAGCCAGTAACACAGCTTGCTTGTTCACTGTTGCATCAAGAATAGCGAGCCCCTGTGTTGATTGTAGATTAAAAACTCCTGATTCATTTGCATGATTTAAGCTGATGTTAAATGGAGTAATAAAATGGGAAAACGCTGAATGATTTGCTTGTGTATTTTGCGCTAACTTGGTCATGACAATGGAAATACCAATACTGCTCCCGATATTTCTGAGTAGGCTAAATAAAGAAGTACCGTCGTTACGATACTGTGATGGCAGCGTGGCAAAGGAGAGTGTAGATAAGGGAACAAAAATGAAGCCCAAACCTAGTCCTTGAATGATTCCTGAGGAAATGATGTCGCTGCTGCTGATGTCCGTATTGAATAAGGTCATTAGCCATAAGGAGTAATCAGTTAAAATTAATCCCAAACCAATTTGATAGCGTGCATCAATTTTTCCAGATAATCGGCCCACAATCATCATCGCGGTCATAGTGCCTACTCCTCTAGGAGCTAAGAGTAGTCCAACGTCAATGACTGGATAATTCATTAAACCTTGCATGTATGGCGGGAGTAGCGCCATCGTTGCCAGCAAAATAATCCCAATAATAAAAATAAATGTAAGCCCGACACTAAAATTACGATCTTTAAACATGATTGGATCGATAAAAGGGGTCTTAGAAGTGAGGATATGAACAATAAACAAATACAAGCAGATAAGCGCAACGAATCCTTCAATGATGATTTCATTGCTATTAAGCCAATCCAGTGACTCTCCACGGTCAAGAAAAAGCTGTAATGACCCTATTGCGATACTTAAAAATGCAAATCCCATTAAGTCAAAATGTTTTTCGGTTTTTAATTTATTTTCCTGAAGAAACATGGTTAAACCGATCCAGGCAAGTATTCCAAAGGGTAGGTTAATATAAAAAACCCAACGCCAGTTGTAATATTCAGTAAGCCATCCACCAAGAGACGGACCAAGAATTGGGCCAACCATGACTCCCATACCCCAAATCGCCATAGCCGAGCCTTGCTTTTCTGGCGGGTTAGAGTCTAAAAGTATGGATTGGGATATGGGAACCAGACTGGCACCACAAATGCCTTGGAGCAGGCGAAATAATACAATTTCCGACAAATTTTGAGCAGCGCCACAAAGCATGGAAGCAATAGTAAAGCCAATTACTGACCAAATAAAAATTCGTTTTCTTCCAAAGCGGTCTCCCAAAAAGCCAGTTAAAGGGGTGAATATGGCTGCTGCAACAATGTACGAGGTAAGAACCCAAGAAATTTGCTCTTGAGTTGCTCCCATCCCACCTTGCATATGAGGTAAGGCCACATTAGCAATGGTTGTATCCAATGATTGCATTACGGTTGCAAGCATGACGGATAATGTAATAAATACTCTTTGTGACCCTGGGGGCGCTTGATATGTTTCTGCCATAGAACTCATCAGTTTATCGATAAAATGTAGCTTGGGTGTAGCGCAGCGTAACTCGGGTTTCTACATGTAAATGAGTTTTATAATCCCGGGTTACGCTGCGCTACACCCAGGCTACAAAGGTTCTAACCTTGCCCTACTTTAGGAAGAGGAGCGTTTTTAAACGAATATCTTTTATGTCCTGTATCAATTTCCACCCAGGAGCTGAGTCCAGAACGAAGTGGCGGACTGTTAGGATCTGCCTCCAATTGGATGCGTACTGCAATACGCTGAGCAATTTTAACCCAGTTTCCTGTCGCATTTTGAGCTGGGATAATTGAAAACTCTGAACCGGTTGCTGGGCTTAAACTTTGGACCGTACCTTTCCATTTTTTGCCAGGATAAATATCAATGGTCGTAATGACTTTTTGCCCTGGATACACATAGGTTAACTCTTTTTCAGTAAAGTTTGCTTCAATCCAAGGATGTTCATTAGCGACTAAAGTCATACTGATGGAACCTTTAGTGACGAATTGTCCTAGTTTGGGAGGCGTGCTAATGGTTCCAGAGACTGGGGCTTTAATTTCAGTACGCTGCAAATCCAGTTTGGCTTGCTCGTATTCTGCCTTTGCTATTAAATAAGATGGATGGTTCTCTACAGGCTCATCAATACTACCCGCAAGAGATGCTGCCAGGCCCTGCAGATTATGCTCTGAAGTAACTATCTGTTGCGCCGCAAGTTCGGCGCCTTCATTCGCCTCATCTAAACTAGATAAGGAGGCGAAATGTTTTGCTGCGAGATCCGTCTGGCGCTTTTTAGTGCGTAGAGAAAAATTATATTTAGTACGAGCGAGATCCAATTCAGCCTGTTTTTCAAGATAATTGGCTTTCATCGCCAAAATATCAATGCGGACTTGGGCTAACTTAGATTCGGCCTTGGTCAACGCGACTTTAAACGGTTCTGGATCAATGCGATAAAGGAGCTGATCTTTGTTTACATTTTGGTTTTCGATGACAAAGACTTCTTGAACTGCCCCTGATACTTGCGGACTTAAAGGAACCATATCCGCTTTGACGTAGGCATTATCTGTTGCAACATAACGGCCCCCAAGCAGATAAAGAATACTTCCGGTGAATACAAACACCGCTGGAATTACAATTAAAAAAACAAAACGTTTAGAAAAGGGGAGGTATTTTGTTATTGGCATTGTTTCTTTTTGCTCTTTATGCATTTTGTTCATCTATAATTCGAGTTATCATTCATGCTTCAAGCAGTGTCCGCTTCTGTGAAACACTTAGTCGCGAAGACTGAAATAGCTGCGTGAAATGTGTACTTATAATAACAGGTTTTTTATGCAAATCACTGAAAAATTAGCGAGCCCTGGTGAACATGCTTTATTTTTGCAGGGGACCGTTGGGAAATTAGAAGCTGTTTTAACTGTTCCAGAAGAAAATCATTCTGCTTTTATCGCTTTTCTGGGGCATCCTCATTCACTGCAAGGCGGTACAATGAGTAATAAAGTTGTTACCACCTTGGCGCGTACCTTTAGAGAATTAGGTATTCCTTCATTGCGCTTTAATTTTCGAGGAGTAGGTCAGTCTGAAGGAGAATATGATGCAGGACTTGGTGAAAGTGAGGATATGCTGGTTTTAGTTCGTGAATGGCAAAAGGAACAGCCGGAGAAGAAACTTATTTTTGCTGGCTTTTCTTTCGGTTCTTATGTGGCTTATCGGGCCGCATCGCAAGTCGACTCAAAATTGTTAATTACAGTGGCTCCTGCAGTACATCATTATAATTATCATGAGTTTAACCCGGCACCTTATCCCTGGCTTGTGCTACAAGGAGATGCCGACGAGGTTGTTCCTTCCAATATGGTTTTTGAGTTTGCTACTCAGGCTAATCCCGAGATCCCGGTGATTCGTTTTGTCGATACGGGCCATTTTTTTCATGGCAAACTAATCGAACTGAAAGCAAAACTCACGGAGTATATTCATTCTCAGGTTGTTTTATGACGAATGTGCTTACCCAATATGAGGCTGCAATTCATCGTGGCGAAATTGATGATGATATGTTGCAACGAGAGATATTGGCGCGGATGCAATATTTAGCTGATGAAGTAAAAAAGTCGAATTCATCTTGGTTTTATCCATTCATGAAAACCCGAGTTAAGGGTGTGTATCTTTATGGTCCTGTTGGGGTGGGAAAAACCTATTTAATTGATTTATTTTATGATTGTCTTGAGGAAAAAAAGAAAGCACGCTTTCATTTTCATCATTTTATGCAACAAATTGATTCTCAGTTAAGACGATTACAAGGACAAAAAAATCCACTTCGCAAAATCGCCAAAGAGTTGGCAAAAACAACACGACTACTTTGTTTTGATGAATTTATGGTTCATGACGTTGCCTATGCCATGATTTTAGCGGAACTGCTACAAGCTTTGATTGCGCATGGGGTTATTTTAGTTATTTCTTCGAATATACCTCCGGATGATTTGTATCGAAATGGGGTTCATAGAAAACGATTCTTACCAGCTATTGCTGCCATTAAAGAAAATTGCGAAGTATTGCATTTAAATGAGCAACGAGATTATCGCGTTGGGCGAGCTCCTTTACTCGATGCTTATTTATTTCCTTTAAATGAGCAAACGTCGTTGATCATGGAGAAACAATTTGCGCTTTTAGCCAGCGAATTTAGAGAAAATGGTTTTATCACAATACAAAATCGTGATATTCCCTATCTTAAGTGTGCCGAAAAGTCGATTTGGTTTGCTTTTGATATTTTGTGTAATTTACCTCGTAGCCAATTGGATTATTTAGAGCTTGCAGATAAATTCGACACAATTTTTTTAAGCAACATACCGTCTTTAACGGTAAATCATACGTTGCAAGCCATTATGTTCATTCACTTTATCGATGTGATGTATGACCGTGGTATCAATATTATTATTTCTGCAGAAGTTGCGCTAGACGAGTTGTATGTTGAAGGGGAAATGAAAGAAACCTACATGCGCACATTAAGTCGTTTACAGGAAATGCAGTCAGTAGATTATTTGGCACGCCATCCGAAAAGAGAACTTAAAGAGTTACTTGCTGATAATTCTTGATTATGGCAAGTACCGTAACCTGAGCCAGCAGAATCCGGGAACGCAGCAGTTTATCAATCTCGTAACCCCGGGTTTCGCTGCGCTGCACCCAGGCTACAGGTTTTTTCTGACAGGAAAAATGTATAATTTTTTTCTTAATTGAGAATGATTCTCGATTTCATTTGTGCTAAGATCAAATTTATTTCACTATTTGCTGTTAGGACATGATTAAAATTACAGAGTTAGTACCTGGTGATAGAGTACGGTTAACCGATTTTGGTACAACTGATATGCAATATAGACGCAGGCTTTTGTCTTTGGGCGTGACCTGCGGTACGGAACTTTTAGTGGTCCGCATTGCACCTTTAGGATGTCCTATACAAATTGAAGTCAGAGGAACTGCTTTAACCCTGCGTAAGGAAGAAGCGAGTCAATTGATTTTGGAGCGTATATGACTCAAGTGCTGTTAGTAGGAAACCCTAATTGTGGCAAAACCACCTTATTTAATGCATTAACCGGTGACAATCAGCGAATAGGAAATTGGCCCGGCGTTACGGTTGAGAAGAAAACCGGAGAATTCTTTGTAGGGCAACAGCGAATTGAAGTGACTGATTTGCCGGGGGTTTATTCTTTAGTAGCCAATGCCAATGGCATCAGTCAGGATGAGCACATTGCTGCTCATTCAGTTGTAACTATGGAGGCAGACTGTATTGTTAATGTGATCGACGCCTGTCATCTGGAACGTCACTTATATTTAACGACGCAAATTTTGGAGCTAGGCAAACCCGTAGTGCTGGCTCTAAATATGATGGATATTGCTCAGCAGCGTGGGATCTCTATAGATATTAATCTGTTGTCCCAACAATTGGGTTGTCCTGTTATTCCCATTCAAGCCCATAAAAAGATTGGTCTCTCGCACTTAATGCAGGCATTAACTCACCTGCCTCAAGAGCATACCCTCTGGGCACTGCCTGTGCCCAAAACGGTGCAACACACCTTAATGGCTTTGGAAGATACGTTAAGTCAAGCAGGATATAGCCAACCCCTCGCTTATTATTATGCACGCAGGCTGGCAGAGGGAGATGAGTTGTTATTAGATAAGGCACTTACCAAAGATATAACTTTACTGAGCGAAGCAGAGCCTAATCTCGATGTCTTATTAGCTGATGCCCGATATCAGAAAATACATGACATGGTAACAACCGTACAGAAAAAGCGAAGCGATGCCAGCGAGGATTTTACTGCAAAGCTTGATAAGATTATGTTGCATCGCTTTTTTGCTCTCCCTATATTTTTTGCCATGATGTATTTGATGTTTTTATTCGCGATCAACATAGGTGGCGCGTTTCAGGATTTTTTCGATATCAGCACGGATACGATATTCGTTCAAGGGACCGCTTGGTTATTGCAGCAGATTCATGCGCCCAATTGGTTGATTGCTTTATTGGCAAACGGAGTTGGTAAAGGCATAAATACTACGTTAACCTTTATCCCAGTGATTGCGGCGATGTTCTTCTTTTTGTCCTTATTGGAGACATCAGGATACATGGCCAGAGCAGCTTTTGTCGTCGATAAAGCAATGCGTATGATGGGGTTGCCCGGAAAGTCTTTTGTGCCAATGATTGTTGGTTTTGGTTGTAATGTTCCGGCAATTATGGCGGCACGAACTCTGGATTCAGAGCGTGACCGCTTACTTACGGTAATGATGAGTCCTTTTATGTCCTGTAGTGCTCGTTTGGCGATTTATGCCGTATTTGTCGCTGCTTTTTTCCCATCGGGTGGACAAAACGTAGTGTTTTCATTATACCTCGTAGGGATTTTGATGGCTGTATTAACAGGATTCCTTTTGCGCAAATCCGCTTTAAAAGGACATGCGTCCCCATTAATTTTGGAACTGCCTGCTTATCATAAGCCAACATTCAAGCGCTTATTTAAAGAAACTTTGATGCGACTGCGTTTTTTTGTGGTGCGGGCAGGAAAATTAATTGTGCCTATTTGTGTTATTTTAGGTGGTTTGAATGCCATTACTTTGGGTGGTGGGATTAACTCAGGTGAAGCCAGTACTCAATCATTGCTTTCTTTAATGGGACAATGGATTACCCCTTTATTTGCACCCATGGGAATTCATCAAGACAATTGGCCAGCAACAGTGGGCTTGTTAACGGGGATGTTGGCTAAAGAGGTAGTGGTGGGTTCGTTAAATTCACTTTATGCTCAGGTAGGGCATGTGGGAGAAATCGCTGCCGTTCATTTTGATTTTTGGGCAGGAATCAAAGCCGCTTTTTGGTCTGTGCCGCAGAATTTGGCGCAATTGGGCTCTGCTTTAGCAAATCCTGTATTGGCTAGTGCTGCGGATAGTCCAGTATCTCAATCTGTATATGGCATTATGGCACAACGTTTTGACGGTAAAATAGGTGCCTATGCTTATCTGTTGTTTGTACTTCTTTATATCCCATGTGTGTCGACAATGGCAGTAATTCGACAAGAAGCCAATAGAAAGTATATGTGGATTTCGGTGGCTTGGTCTTTTGCTGTTGCTTATGGTATAGCCGTTTTGTTTTATCAATCTGCTAAGTGGATTCAGAGTTCAGAACAAGGTGCTCTTGAAATCATTGTGTTCTTATTGGTTCTGTTTTTTGTAATTGGATTACGCCAATACAGCAAACGAAATATGCGGAGGAATAATGCTGTTGCAAATACGTGATTACATTTGCCGTCAAGGAGTCGTGAGTACTCAGCAATTGACTCGAGAGTTTCATTTGGATCTCCCTGCACTACAACCTATGCTTGATTTATGGATTGGCAAGGGAGTAATCCGAAAATGCCAGGAAAAAGCAAACTGCCAAAGTACATGCTTTAAGTGTCGTACTAACGCCCCTGAATATTATCAATACCTAGGTCTATTGAGCTAAATCAGATCCTTATGCGCATGTAGTCACATTTTTTTCGGATTTTTTACCGAAGCGCATTTAACTTTCGTGCTCATTCATTAAATTTGGGCTAATATAGACGTATAGGCTTGATTTATATGTGGTATGCAAATGGCTGATGAACCAGATTTCCCTACTACTGACGAAAATGCAGAATATCTAGAAAGTTTTGATGAGAACGCTGAGAACAGTATTGATTTGCGTAAACTGCAAATGCAAGAGGATTTAAATGATCCTATAACCTTAGTTGAGCGGGTTTATCAAATTTGGTGGCGTTGGGCTGATTTTCAACTTTATATTGTGTCTCCATATGTAGATCTTATTTCACCTCCAATCGTTATCAAGCCAGAACTAATTCAAGGAACAAATGAGTACGAATTCGTATATCCTATTCTTGATTCAGGATCAAAATTGTCGACTTCCAAAAGTGAAGAGATGTTGTCTGCTGGGATGTCCATGTATAAGCTCTATATGACCATAGAAAAAATGATTTATATCTTGGTTGAGCGTTTAAAAGACGGGGGTACTGATAAAGAAACTGAAGTGCAAGTATCTTTTGGTGGACATTTACTTCCTCAAAGAAAAGCCTTTGAATCGATTATCAATTTACCCTATAACGTTGTAGTAACTAACTTTGATCCGGGCGCATGGGGTGAACGCTATTTACAAATTGTTAAACAGAACGCAGACAAATACGGGTATCCGCTTGAAGCGCCACGTGACACTTATAAGCAACCAAGAGGCTCTTCTATGCGGCCTACTAAATAAAAGCCCTATTGAAATGAGGGCTTTCAGTTCAGAATATTAAGCAATCAAAGTTCAGCTTTTAGAGAAGGAGATTCTTCAGGCTTATCACTGTGTGCTTTAATGTAATCAACATACCCGCGTAATTCTTTATTATCACCCACAACTTTTTGTAATAATTGAACACTATCGAGTACGGCTTGATTTCTTGAGGTGTCATCATGTTCTTGTGCGGCTGCACGTTTTACTTGTGACAGGATATTTTTCACCGCTTTTACTTGAGTACTGAATAAACTACTTCCTACAAATGAATGCGCCACATAATCTTGAAGTAGGGCTTGTGTCAGTACTAAAGGATCTTTTTCTAAATTACTCTGATGTATGAGTTCACAAGATAGATAACTGGCAATTTCATGATGCCCTTCTTTTTTTGCTTCTTTCAATGCGCGTTTAATGCCATTCACATTGGGCATATTCTCTTGAGACAAATCACAAAGCTGCTTCGCCACATCAAGTTGTCCCGCTTTTACTGCCATAAAGAGTAACTCACCTGCCATTCTCCAATCAGGCTCTCGATGGCTTAATAGGGGTTTAACGTTATCCCATTGCCCGTTGGCTCCTGCCACGCGTAATAAATACCCTATGGATGCCTGAGAAGGTTGCATCTTATGTTTTTGAATATACGCAAAGACAGCAGCCCAATCGCTCTCTTTTACCTTCCCATTGGGAATTAAATTTGTCAGTTCCTCATCTAGTTGATTCTGTCGATATTCAGCATATTTTGCCAATGCAGTTGCTGCAATCTTAGGGTTGGGTTGAGGAACATTTTTTGGTAGGTTGCATAGTAAGGTAAGAATTTCTCCTTGTTTATTGATTTGTTCAATAGTTAAGTGCCCAGATTTTGTTGCATCTAATATATTTTTTATTGCTTGCTCAATGACTTTTGGTTGAATTCTCTGAATTCGCTTTATATCATTATCATTTACAATATTGTGTACGGTTTTAACAAGCCCTTTGGAGACGCAATAGATAAGTCGTGCATTTGGATCGTCAGATATTGCCATAAGTGATGCCTAAACGTAATAAATGTATGTTAATTATACAACCAAAATCACATTGATTCATTTTTTATCTTCAATTTACTAAATATTTTTTCGCGTAAAAAGATTTTTTAAAAAATAGCAGCAGTGAACGAATTTATTTGGATTAGATAGCGGTAAGTTAAGAATCCGTATCGACTTAATCTTGCGTGATAAAAACAGAGTGCTATACTTCGCATTTGTGCTTTATTTAATTAACTTTTCTCATTAAGGAAGAAACTCACAGTGAACAAAAAAAGACCCGTTAATCTGGATTTGGGTAGTTTAAAATATCCCCCTATGGCGATATCGTCTATTTTACATAGGATTTCAGGGGTGGTTTTATTTTTACTGTTACCCATAATGCTTTATATCTTTGGCCAATCAGTGCAATCAGAAGAGGCCTTTACCCAAGTGAAAAGTTTGTTGTCGCATCCTGCTTATAAGATGATAATGTGGGCATTTGGTGCAGCAATGATTTATCACTTACTTGCAGGGATTAGGCATCTTGTGATGGATATGGGGTTTGGTGAGCATCTTGATGCCGGTCGGCGTTCCGCTGTTTTAGTCATTATTCTTGCCATTATTTTGTCAATTTTTCTAGGAATCTGGATATGGTAAATAATGTCACCAGCTTAACAGGTAATGGGCTAAAAGATTGGTTGATTCAACGAGTCACCGCAGTTTATTTTGCTGTTTATTCTTTTTTTATTATTGGATTCTTGTTAACGCATCCGGAACTAGGTTTTGCACAATGGCATGCCCTTTTTTCTAATGTATTAGTTCGGATCGCGTCACTGATTGCATTGTTTGCTCTTTCATTGCATGCATGGATAGGTATTTGGACAGTGACTACAGATTATATGAAGTGTACTGCTCTGCGTTTATCAGTACAAATGTTAGTCGTTTTATGGCTCCTTAGTCAATTTGTCTGGGGCTTAATGATCCTTTGGGGGCAGTAGCATGGCAATTGCACGTAACACATTTGATGCAGTAATTATTGGTGCAGGCGGAGCGGGAATGCGTGCTGCACTGCAGATGGCAAATTCTGGTTTAAAAGTCGCACTCTTATCCAAAGTATTTCCAACGCGTTCACATACAGTATCAGCTCAAGGCGGGATTACTTGTGCATTGGGAAATGCTCATGAAGATGATTGGCGTTGGCATATGTATGATACAGTGAAAGGTGCTGATTACATTGGTGATCAGGACTCAATTGAGTATCTCTGTAAAACAGGTCCAGAAGCGGTATATGAACTCGAACACATGGGTTTACCTTTTTCGCGTATGGATAATGGAAGAATCTATCAACGTCAGTTTGGTGGCCAATCAAAAAATTTTGGTGGTGAGCAAGCAGCGCGTACTTGTGCTGCAGCAGATAGAACAGGACATGCCTTGCTGCATACACTGTATCAACAAAATTTAAAAGCAAAAACGCACGTATTTAGCGAATGGTATGCTCTTGATCTCGTTAAAGATGCTCATGGTCACATATCCGGTGTTACTGCGATGTGTATTGAAACTGGTGAAGTAGTATTTTTCCAATCCAGGGTATGTATTTTGGCAACTGGGGGCGCAGGCCGTATTTACCAATCTACAACCAATGCCTTTATTAATACTGGTGATGGTTTTGGGATGGCACTCAGAGCAGGCATTCCATTACAAGACATGGAAATGTGGCAGTTTCATCCTACCGGTATTGCTGGAGCAGGCGTTTTAGTGACTGAGGGTTGTCGCGGTGAGGGTGGTTATTTAATTAATAAAGACGGTGAACGCTTTATGGAGCGTTATGCACCGCGAGTTAAGGATCTCGCTTCTCGTGATGTGGTTGCGCGTTCCATGGCTCTTGAGATACGTGCAGGTAAAGGTTTTGATCCTAAAGGAGTTGATTACGTTAAGTTAAAACTGGATCATCTGGGAGCCGATCTCATTATGTCGCGTTTGCCAGGAATTCGTGAATTATCTATGAAATTTGCTGGAGTTGACCCAATTGTTGAGCCGATTCCAGTAGTTCCTACATGCCACTACAGTATGGGTGGAATACCAACAAATATGTATGGTCAAGTGCTTACGAAAACTAATGGTGCGGAACATATCGTAGAAGGCTTATATGCGGTAGGAGAATGTGCTTGTGTTTCTGTACATGGTGCGAACCGTTTGGGTGGTAATTCGTTACTGGACTTGGTTGTTTTTGGTCGTGCGGCGGGAATACATGTTGAAGAGTTATGGCAGTCAAATCAATTACCGGAAATGACTTATATCAGTGATGATGATATTGCTTCATCTTTGCAACGATATAATCGATGGAATAATTCAACAGATGGCGAAAGCCCTGCGGTGATTCATGATGAAATGCAACGTGTGATGCAAGAAGATTTTGGTGTATTCCGCACCGGTGAAGTGATGGCCTCTGGCTTAAAACGTTTACAGGCTTTACGTGAGCGCTTGGCCCATGCCAAATTAGAAGATAAAAGCAATGTATTTAATACAGAACGAGTCAGCGCGTTAGAGCTGGATAATTTAATGGCAACTGCATACGCTACAGCGCAGTCCGCGATTGTGCGTACTGAGAGTCGTGGCGCTCATAGCCGTGAAGATTATCCAAAACGCGATGATGAAAACTGGATTAAACACACGCTATATTTTGAGGAAGGTGAGAAGATTGATTTTCGTCCAGTTAATGCATCACCTAAGCATGTCGAGCCTTTTGCGCCGAAAGAACGCGTTTACTAACGAGGATAGATTACATGGCAGATAGTAGAAAATTGACCCTATCAATATATCGCTATAATCCTGAGGTGGATGCTAAGCCTTATATGAAAGATTATGAGTTGGAGATCCCAGCTAAAAGTGATCCTATGTTGCTCACATTACTTGAGCGTTTGAAAGCAGAGCAGGATCCCTCCATAACCTATAGACGTTCATGCCGCGAGGGGGTATGTGGTTCAGATGGTATGAATATTAATGGGACTAATGCCTTGGCGTGCATTACGCATGTGTCCCAGCTGAACACAGACAAAATAGTTGTTCGTCCTTTGCCCGCGTTTCCAGTCATTCGTGATTTGGTTGTTGATATGTCTCAATTTTATCAACAGTACGAGCGTATAGAGCCTTATTTACAAAATAATGACGTGGCACCAGCTCAAGAGCGTTTACAATCTCCGGAAGAGCGTGCGCAGCTTGATGGCTTGTATGAGTGTATTTTATGTGCGTGTTGTACCAGCTCATGTCCTTCATACTGGTGGAATCCAGAAAAATATGTCGGCCCAGCTGGATTATTACAGGCACGACGATTTTTAGCAGACAGTCGTGATACTGCAACAGCGCACCGCCTGGATAAATTACAAGATCCGTTTAGTGTGTTCCGTTGCCGAAGCATTATGAATTGTACGAGCGTTTGTCCGAAAGGTCTCAATCCAATGAAAGCAATTGCTGATATTCGCTTGCAGATGCTGACACAAGAAACCTAATGGTACTTTTGAGGTACTTGGTAAGAGCCGTTAAAATGGGCAATTCATTTTCATAAAATGAGAATTACCTTGAAAATGAGCTCGAAACCAGAATAAGGATGGATCCCCGCTTTTGCGGGGATAGCTGTTTTATCCACGGGGATGAGTGGAATAGCCAATTTAAGTAGTAACTCAGGTCCTCTATGTTAATGTTTGGGTGAATGTTTGGATTTGAGCGCAGGTTGTGAGAAAATTTTTCTAAGCAAGTGCCACATACACCAAAATGTAAGCATTGATTAGGAAAACTTTCCCGCAAGATGCGTCAAATACAATCGCTACCTGATAGGGGCTGAGTACTTACCAATTTAATGGTGGTAGTGATTAATACCCTTTGGAGAGAAAGAAAATGAGCAGTTCCGATCTGCAAAAAGAATGGGCTTCTTCCTATTTATCTGGTGGAAGTATGGCATATGTTGATAGCCTGTATGAAGATTATCTTGCTGATCCTAGTTCGGTTTCATCCGATTGGCGAGCAGTATTTAGTGCTTTACCCAAGGTTAATGGTGCTGAAAAGGAACGTTCACACAGAGAAATTCGCGATTATTTTTTGCAGAATGCAGATAAAAAAGCAATACCGGTTGTCCAATCTTCAGATAGCCAACAATTTAGAATTGCAGATTTAATTAACGCATACCGTTCATTAGGACATCATGCGGCGAAACTTGATCCTCTTGAAATGGCGGAGCGTACTCCAGTACCCGCATTGGAATTGGATTATCATCACTTATCTGATGTAGATAGAAAGCGTAAGTTTTTTGCAGGTACAACATTTAATGGCCCAGAAATGACTCTGGATGATATATACCAAGCCTTGCGCCAAACGTACTGTGGCAGTATTGGTATTGAGTACATGCACATCTCTAATACGGAAGAAGTCGAATGGCTACAAGAACGAATGGAGTCTGTTCGTGGTCGCCTTAATCTAGATGCAACAAAAAAGCTCAACCTTTTAAAGGACTTAATTGCTGCAGACGGTTTAGAACGCTATTTAGGTACCCGTTATGTGGGGCAAAAACGTTTCTCTCTTGAAGGGGGCGATTCTTTAATTCCCATGATGAAAGAAATCATTGCCTGTTCTGGACGAGATAATGTTAAGGAAGTGGTCATCGGTATGGCTCATAGAGGCCGCTTAAATGTGCTGGTTAATGTATTAGGTAAAGAGCCTAATCAGCTGTTCCAAGAGTTCGAAGGAAAAATAAAATACGAACGTACTGGTGATGTGAAATATCATTTAGGGTTTTCTTCAGATATAAAAACAGGTTCGGGTTCAGTAGTTCATTTGGCTTTGGCCTTTAATCCCTCACACTTAGAAATTATTGGGCCAGTGGTAGAAGGCTCTGTACGCTCACGTTTAGGTCGACGTAATGATCTCATTAAAAAGGAAAAAGTTGTTCCTGTGGTGATTCATGGAGATGCTGCTTTTGCGGGACAAGGCGTTGTCATGGAAACGTTTAACTTTTCTCAGGCACGCGGTTATTCTACTGGCGGTACAGTTCACATTGTGGTTAACAACCAAATAGGTTTCACTACCAGCAATCCTTTGGATGCACGTTCTACTTTATATTGTACCGATGTTGCGAAAATGGTACAGGCACCTGTTATTCACGTGAATGGTGATGATCCTGAAGCAGTTGTATTTGCGACTAACCTGGCTTTTGACTTCAGAATGAAATTTAAGCGAGATGTAGTCATTGATCTTGTTTGCTATCGACGCCATGGTCACAATGAGGCAGATGAGCCTGCAGTAACTCAACCGTCCATGTATCGAAAAATTAAATCCATGCGTCCATTACGCGAAATTTATGCCGATCAGCTGATCCAAGAAGGCATACTAAGCAGTCAGGATTCTGAAAAACTAGTTGATGCTTATCGTGATTCTTTGGATCAGGGTAAAGCAGTCGTTGATTTAGTTCATGGGGATTATGAAGGCAAATATGCTGTGGATTGGACTCCTTATGTCAATGCAAAATGGACCGATAAGGTAGATACCACAATTTCTAAAGAGAATTTAAAAAATTTAGCCAAACAATTAAATGCATTACCTAAGGGCTTTGCATTACACCCAGTAGTTCAGCGTTTATTAAGTGAACGCGATAAAATGACTGCTGGTGAATTACCGATGAACTGGGGCTACGCTGAAACGATGGCATATGCTAGTTTAGTTCAAGAAGGTTATGGCGTACGTTTATCAGGTCAGGACTCTGGAAGAGGAACTTTTGCTCATCGTCATGCGGTATTACATGATGTCGAAACGGGCGAATCATTTGTTCCTATCGAGCAAATAACTAATGAACTGAACCGACCTTTTTCGGTAATCGATTCAGTGCTTTCAGAAGAAGCAGTGTTAGCTTTTGAATATGGCTTTTCTGCCTCTGCGCCAAATTTCCTAGTACTTTGGGAGGCGCAATTTGGTGATTTTGCCAATGGTGCGCAAGTGGTTATCGATCAATTCATTAGTTCTGGCGAGCAAAAATGGGGCCGCTTATGTGGTCTAGTCATGTTATTGCCCCATGGATATGAAGGTCAAGGGCCTGAGCATTCATCTGCGCGTCTGGAACGTTACATGCAACTTTGTGCTCAGCATAATATGCAAGTATGTACACCAACTACACCAGCTCAAATATTCCATTTGTTAAGAAGACAAGTCATTCGTAATTTCAGAAAGCCATTAATTGTCATGACCCCTAAGAGTCTGTTACGCCATAAGTTAGCGGTTTCTCCTTTAGAGGATTTATTTAAAGGTAAATTCCATACTATTATTCCGGAAATTGATGTTCTGGATGCAAAAAAAGTGACAAAAGTAGTGCTGTGTTGTGGAAAAGTTTATTATGACTTGCTGCAAATGCGTCGTGATAAAGAGTTAAATCACGTTGCTATAGTCCGAATTGAGCAATTATATCCGTTTCCCAAAAAAGCACTTTCTGCGGAACTCGATAAATATCCTCAAGCCAAGAAGGTGATTTGGTGCCAAGAAGAGCCACAAAACCAGGGTGTATGGTTTTCTTCTCAGCATAATATAGTAGACTGTTTGCTTCCTGAACAAACTTTACACTATGCAGGAAGAGAGTTTGCTGCGGCACCTGCGGTAGGAAGTCCGGCGTTGCATGCCCAGCAGCAACAAGCTTTAGTAGAGCAAGCTTTATTGGACTGAATTTAAGTTTATCGTAGTCTGAGCTATGGATTTGTCTTGACCTCAGATTACAGTGTGTTAACGAATTTAATAAAATAAGAAGGTATAACCATGTCTATTGAAGTCAAAGTACCTGTTTTGCCTGAATCAGTTGCTGATGCAACTGTCGCTGCATGGCATAAAAAAGTAGGTGATAAAGTTACCCGTGATGAAAATTTACTGGATCTAGAAACAGATAAGGTCGTATTAGAAGTCCCTGCTCCGGCTGATGGGATACTGGCCGAAATCATGTTTAAAGAAGGTGATACAGTAAATTCTGGCCAGTTATTAGCAAAAATAAAAGAAGGTTCTGGCTCTGAAGCTAAAGAAGAAAAGAAAACGGAAACTGCGAAGGAGCGTGATGAAGCAGAAGGTGATAAAGTAAGTGCTAAGGAAGATAAATCAACTAGCCCTGTTGTACGTCGCATGATGGCAGAACACGACTTGCAGCCAGGACAAATCCAAGGTAGTGGCAAGGATGGTCGTATCACCAAAGAAGATGTCCTCTCTTATATAGAATCTAGTAGAGAAAAAACATCTAAATCGGCAGAAAGCAAAAAAGAACCAACACAAAGTGCACCTATGGGGTTACGTGAAGAACGCCGAGTGCCGATGACTCGTTTAAGAGCTAAAATTGCTGAACGTTTATTGGAAGCACAGCATAATGCAGCCATGTTGACGACTTTTAACGAAGTCAATTTGAAAGCGGTAATGGATATGCGTGCTCAATACAAAGATACTTTTGAGAAAAAGCATGGCGTTAAACTTGGGTTTATGTCCTTTTTCACCAAAGCAGTTGTTGAGTCATTGAAGCGTTTTCCTGCAGTCAATGCTTCTATTGATGGTCAGGATGTAGTTTATCATGGCTTTTATGATATCGGGATTGCGGTATCCACTGAACGAGGCTTGGTTGTCCCAGTTATCCGTGATGCAGATCAAATGAGCATGGCTAATATCGAGTTGGCGATTAATGATGCAGCAACAAAAGCGAGACAAGGCAAATTAGCAATGGAAGATATGCAAGGAGGTACCTTTACCATTACTAACGGAGGGGTATTTGGTTCATTATTGGCTACGCCAATTATTAATCCACCCCAAACCGGGATTTTGGGAATGCACAAAATTGAAGATAGACCTGTAGTAGAAAAGGGACAAATCGTGATTCGTCCTATGATGTATGTTGCTTTGTCTTATGACCATCGGTTGATTGATGGTAAAGATTCGGTACAGTTTTTAGTGAGTGTTAAAGAATTATTGGAAGATCCTGCTCGTCTTTTACTTAATGTTTAATGAAATGTAACAGCGAGATTCGTATTGACACATAAATGTACTCTGGGTGAAGACAATGTTGGATCCCAGCAGTTTTAATTCATCGATAGTGAGTCTGGGAGCGTTTTTATACTTGCCCAGGTTACTATGCATCAATTGACACTTATGAGCTTTGACGGGTTTTGCTTTTTTTTAGAAAGGTAATTGCAATGAATTTACATGAATACCAGGCTAAACAATTATTTGCTAGCTACAATTTACCCGTTCCTAAGGGCGAGGTAGCTTATAGTGTTGAAGACGCAGTACAAGTCGCTTCACAGCTATCTACTGATCGTTGGGTTGTTAAGGCACAAGTTCACGCGGGCGGTAGAGGAAAGGCTGGTGGTGTGAAATTAGTAGCGAACAAAGATGAACTTGCTGCAGCGGTAAAAGCATTATTAGGTACTCGTCTCGTGACCTATCAAACAGATGCTCATGGTCAGCCAGTTAATGCGGTGCTCATTGAGGAAACATGTGATATTGGTAGAGAATTATATCTTGGCGCTGTTGTTGATCGCGCAACTCGACGAGTAGTGTTTATGGCGTCGACTGAAGGTGGTGTTGAAATAGAAAAAGTAGCAGAAGAGACCCCTGAGAAGATTTTCAAGGTTATTGTCGATCCATTAGTTGGTGTCATGCCATTCCAATGCCGTGAAGTAGGTTTTAAATTGGGCCTACAAGATGAGCAAATTAAGCAATTTACTCATTTGATGATGGGATTGGGTAAAATGTTTGTTGAGTGTGATTTGAGTTTGTTAGAAATCAACCCATTAGTTGTAACAAAGCCAGGACAATTAATTTGTTTGGACGGGAAGATTAACATTGATGGTAACGCATTATATCGTCAACCTAAATTAAAAAGTATGCGCGATACAACTCAAGAAGATGAACGAGAAAATCGTGCCAGTGACTGGGAATTAAATTATATTCCTTTAGATGGCTCCATTGGTTGTATGGTAAATGGTGCAGGTTTGGCTATGGCGACTATGGACGTGATTAAGCTTCACGGTGGCGAGCCAGCTAACTTCCTAGATGTAGGTGGTGGTGCGACTAAAGAACGAGTCAGTGAAGCATTGAAAATTATTGTCTCTGATGAAAAAGTTAAAGGTATTTTAGTCAACATTTTTGGTGGTATCGTTCGTTGCGACCTCATTGCCGATGGTATTCTTGCTGCAGTGAAAGAAGTGGATGTAAAAATTCCTGTGGTAGTACGTCTTGAAGGTAATAATGCGCAACTCGGCGCTGATATTTTAAATAAAAGTGATTTGAATGTGATTGCTGCAACCAGTTTAACTGATGCTGCGAAGAAGATTGTGGCAGCTGTTGCCTAATCATAAAAAACTCAGTTGAATTTACGAGCTATAAAGTACATTAACAGTGCTTACTAAGATTCAACGGTGTTTTTTAGGTTAATTACTAAAAATTTCGAGGTTAACAATGAGTGTATTGGTCAATAAACATACTAAAGTACTGTGCCAGGGTTTTACAGGAAAACAAGGCACCTATCATTCAGAGCAAGCGATAGCTTATGGCACACGTATGGTTGGTGGGGTCACACCAGGAAAAGGTGGGCAGAAGCATCTAGGTTTACCGGTATTTAATACCATGCGTGAAGCTGTTGAAGAAACTAAAGCAGAAGCCAGCGTGATTTATGTACCAGCTCCTTTTTGCAAGGATTCTATTTTGGAAGCTGCTGAGGCAGGAATTCAATTAATTGTTTGTATCACAGAAGGTGTTCCCGTATTAGACATGCTACAAGTAAAAGTCTATTTGGAAAACAATACTCAAGCACGTTTAATTGGCCCCAACTGCCCAGGGATTATTACTCCAGGCGAATGTAAAATTGGAATTATGCCGGGCTCAATTCATTTGCCTGGTAAAGTAGGTATTGTTTCACGTTCTGGGACTCTAACTTATGAAGCAGTAAAGCAAACAACAGATAAAGGCTTTGGTCAAAGTACTTGTATTGGTATTGGTGGCGATCCAATTCCTGGAACTAGTTTTATTGATGCATTAGCTTTATTCGAGCAAGACTCTCAGACACAAGCCATTATCATGGTGGGTGAAATCGGAGGCTCTGCAGAGGAAGAGGCTGCTGAATACATCAAATCACATGTAAGTAAACCCGTAGTTTCTTATATTGCAGGTGTTACTGCACCGGCTGGAAAACGTATGGGACATGCTGGAGCGATTATTTCTGGTGGTAAAGGAACTGCGGCTGAAAAATACAAAGCGCTAGAAGCTGCTGGTGTAAAAACAGTTCGTTCACCAGCGGATTTAGGTGATGCAATTGCCGAAGTAACAGGCTGGTAGTTGATGCAGATACACCTGGATTAAGGCAAAAGCCTTAATCCAGGTGTATCACTTACCCACTATAACTCTGGATTTACATGATTTCGCTATTCAGAGCTCACTTTATGGTATTTCATGACAAATTTTCGAAGTATTGCTGATATAAGACGTGAATATGGTGATCTGAATTTAAGTGAAAAATCACTTCCAGAAGATCCGCTTGTCCAATTTAAGCTTTGGTTTGAAGACGTTTTAAAAAATGAAAAAAATGATCCAACCGCTATGGTTCTGTCTACTGTAGATGATCGTGGGTACCCCGACTCCAGAGTAGTTTTGTTAAAGGGACTGGATGCAGGAAAATTTGTCTTTTATACAAATTATCAAAGTACAAAATCAAAACATATCCAAAATAATCCTCATGTAGCACTTAATTTTTATTGGCCGCAAATGGCAAGACAAGTCCGTATTCGAGGTCAAATCAAGCAAGTTGATGCAGAACAATCCGATCTTTATTTTTCCTCAAGGCCAATCAAAAGCCAATTCAGCGCGATTGTTTCGCCACAGAGTCATGAAATTGAGGGAAGAGAATTATTAGAGAATTCCCTTAATGATTTAATTCAAAAACATGGACAAGAGCCTGTAGTCCGCCCTATTTATTGGGGTGGGTATATGGTTATTCCTGATGAAATCGAGTTTTGGCAAGGGCGAGATAATCGTCTACATGATAGAATTCGTTATTATCAACACGATGGGCAATGGAAGCATCATCGTTTGGCTCCATAGTAGATAGTGCACCAGAGGTGGTGGTTTAATTTTGACAACTACTATCTCGCTCTGTATATATTTTTTACTGCGCATAAAATCTGTAATAGAATCTGAACGCTACTTAGCAAAATTAAGTAGAAACGGTACTGGCGGCAAAATTTGCCGGCAAGAAGTTAAGTTCTGCCACAAGTATCTATTTTTTCCTTCTTTTTGTTCTTACTCTATTTTTTGTGCTTTTTAAAGAGACAAAAAAAACTTGGCATAGTAATTGCAACATTAATATTAGAAATAACAACTATACTCATTTTCAAAGTTATTTTTTCTAGGTTTAAAAAAAATTTGTCAAGAATTAGTAAATGTTTTTATTTGGTAAATAAGCGTTAACATAAAGTCGTAAAATTAACTTAAATGTAGAAATTATTAACAGTATAAATTTTGCAAAATACTGTATAAATAGAGGGTATAATCATGAACGACATAACAGCCTTACTACCACATATTAAATTACGTTTTAACATTGAACATCCAACCTATGAAGACAGCTATGCATTTGGTTATGAATGTGCACGTGCCGATGTTGCTGAAGAGGACAATCCTTTCCATAAAGGAACTCAACAAGCAGAGCATTGGCTAGAAGGTTGGTGGGACGCAATTGAAGGTGAACAGCCTTTATTTGAATTAAATGCTGTCGAAGCTGAAGAACTGTCTGTCAGCGAAGAGGGTGCAGCAAATGATCAAGAGTATCACCATCATAAGCATAGTTTTTTATCACTGGTTATCGAAATTAGTGGCGCTATAGCAGCCTCAGCAATCGTTGGATATCAATTATTTGAATTGGTGGCATAGATTCTGAGTTAGCGGATCCTTAAAGAGGACGTAGCTTCATCATGTTGTCGTTTCATGCTGCTTAACCTCTGCTATATCCTCCTCCCATAAGGGAGAAGGATATATACTAATCCTTGAAAAACTTTAGTACTAAAGATCGCATTCGTGCAATTTCCGAAGGATTAAATTCTTTATATATTTCACTGCCTATATTAAGGCATACAGTTACGTTCTCACCAAGTCCCTTAAGTAAATCGACACCCGATAATTTAAGAAGTTTTATCTCGCTTGCTATGTCAGCAGCCCAAGTATCAAGATAGCTTATCTCAGAAAAAACTGGGAGGAAAAGGTGTTCATGTTCTTGTAAAAACAAGACATTAGGCTGATCATCTTCTGAGTTTTTTTCAATAGGCACAATAAAGTTCGCTTTGATAAACTCAATATAGGCTTTATTCACCTCTTTGTTATTTCCAGAGGAGTTAAGCGCTTCTTTTATTGCAAGGTCGAGAGCATTCATTTTAAGCCTTAGTAATATTTAGATCAAATTGTCAGCATTTTTGCCTCGGAAGGCTTTCTACACATAACACATTTTTTTTACGTAAATGCGGGTAAATTATGCCAGTAAATTATAACCATTTTCTGTACCTATGAAAATGAAATCAAACTATGTGTTGAAATAAATGACAACACAAGTATAATGTAGGTTTTGTTTTGCAGAATTATTGCTCATTTTTTGGATAAGTATATTAGGGTTTGATTCTATTTCATACCGTTAACGATGTACTAGTGAACTCGGAATGCAAATAGAATATTAACAAGCTCTATCCTGGAGATTTGTTTTTTGATGTGTCTACCTGTTAGTACCCCTTCAATGGAACAAAGCCAATTAGGATTTTTATTAGCGTAGAGAGTTTATGAACAAAATACATGAGTCTAGAGTAGAAGTTTATAACCAAAAAAACTATTTAGGGTTTGCTTGGTTAGTATGGGGATTGGCTGCTGCGTTCTATTTTTCTGATTATATGGCTCGTGTTGCACCCGGAGTAATGCATCGCTACTTGCAAATTGATTTTGGAATTAACGAAGCAGGCTTTGGTATCTTAACCGCTTCATTCTATGTCCCTTATATTTTAATGCAAATCCCTGTGGGACTCACAGTAGACCGCATAAGCATCCGTTGGCTACTTACAGTGATGTCATTAGTTACTGCATTTGGTTGTTGTGTTTTTGGTCTTGCAGATAGTTTGCTAATGGGCTCAATAGGTAGAATGCTCATAGGTTTTAGTGCGGCTTTTGCTTTTGTTTGTTCACTGCGATTAGCTACATCTTGGTTCCCTCCAACAATGCTGGGTTTACTGGCTGGTTTAACGCAAGCTTTAGGTATGCTTGGTGCGGCAGCAGGGGAAGCGCCAGTTTCATTCCTGGTGACTAATGTGGGATGGCGCCACAGTATGTTGATCATTGCCTTCTTATTTATTGCACTTGCAGCTTTATTATATCAATTTGTGCAAGATAAACCGGGAGAGCATCGAAGTGAAATACGTTCTGTAAATCAGCTCAGCATACTCCAGAGTTTAAAAATTATATTATCGTGCAGACAAACCTGGCTTAATGCTTTATATGCTGGATTTTTATTTGGACCAACAGCAGTGATTGGTGAAGCAATCGGCCCTGCATACTTACAATTTGGTCGGGGACTAGGTGCTCATGCTGCTGCTTTTGCTACAGGATTAATCTTTATTGGTTGGGGGATCAGTGGTCCTTTGTCCGGTTGGCTTTCTGATAAAATGGGTCGCCGTAAACCTTTAATGATTATTTCAGCAGTTTTTGGCATAATTTTCACAACTTTATTTGTATTTACCCCTACATTAGGTCAAAACTCAGCATATTTACTGTTCTTCCTTTTCGGTTTAACGAACACTGGTGTTGCTATTGCCTATGCGGTGTCCACTGAGATACATGATAGAAATGTGATTGGAACGTCTATCGCATTTACTAATATGATATCGATTTTTGTTGGAGCGCTAATGCAGCCCTTGGTTGGTCGATTAGTCGATATGGTTTCTGGTGCTCGTGCCTATAATGTTGAAACATTACTACTTTCTGATTTTCAAGCGGGCTTAAAGCTATTGCCAGTTTGTTCCGTTATTGCACTCATTTTAGCGTTTACTGTTAAAGAAACATATTGTAAACCAGTTAAGCAGGCTTAAGGCTTTGGGCGTTTTAGGTCTGTTTCTAATTCGACACTCTTGGCCAAAATGACATGGTTTTATATGCTCCGATACCCACATAGTTCGTGTATGCTGCGGTTCGGTGCTCTAAAATGAAAACCCCATTTTAACTCAATCGAACGGCCCTCATTGATATAAAAATAGTTATCACTGTTTTTTTATAAGCTTATCGCACTCCAATGTTATTTGCTGTTATACTTTCAGCTGCAGTTTTGCTGCGTGCGAATTAATAACATGGAGAACAGAATGAAAAAATTTACAGGATTGGTAATTATCCTGGCCGTTCTAATTTTAGGCGGATATTATGGTATGGGGGTTCTTACTGAAAGAACAATCAGAAAAAATATAGAAGTTATTGATCAATCTAATGGATTATATGCTGAAATCGAGCAATACCATAAAGGATTATTTAGCTCTGATGCCCAAATTAAATGGCGCTTACATATTCCAGAACGTGTAGTAAAAGATGCAAATGGACAACCGCAAACTCTTCCTGCTCAAGACTTTAATATGGAGATGCCTCTAACTGTGCATCATGGTCCTGTTATTTTTGCTAACAACCGTTTACGTTTTGGGTTGGGGTATGCTGAATCAGTTTTCCCATTTCCAGAACAATATAATGAGCAATTTGATGCTCAATTCACTAAAGAATCCGTTAAGCCCCAGTTGGATTTAAGTATTTTCGTTAATTACCTGAACGAAAGCACTGTGGATTTCAAAGTTCCTAACTTTAAGCTTATTGCAAAAGATGGTTCTGGTAGCTTCGAATGGTTAGGTATGGACTCAAGCACAACGATGTCTTCTGGTATGGGCAAAGTAGAAGGCAAAATTAAGCTAGATGGCTTAAATGCTACTAAAGATGATACCAAGATTACCTTAAGTAAGGTATCAAGTGACTATGATTTGCATGAAACACCTGCTGGCCTGTATCTGGGCGATGCAAACTTCACACTCCCTTCTTTCTATGTTTTAGTTAAGGATCAAAAACTGTTTGAAATTAACGATCTGGTAATTAAGTCAGATAGTGACATCGAACAGCACCTGTTTAATACCCATTTTAACGTAGCTATAAAATCCATGTTAGCAAATGGGCAAAATTATGGCCCAGGTGAGCTGGAGGTTGCTTTAAGAAATCTTGATGCAGATGTGTTGGCGAAAATTAATCAGCAAACAACTGCAATGCAAAATGGTAATGATATGCAACGCCAACAAGCAATGCTTGCCTTGCTTCCTGAGCTGCCTAAATTGTTTAACAAAGGTGCGGAGTTTGAAATCTCTAAACTGAGCTTCAAAATTCCCCAAGGACAGATTGAAGGAAACCTTTTTGTAACATTGCCTAAGGGCGAAAATGCTAATCCATTTGAAATGATGCAAAAGATCCAGGGTAAAGCGAAGCTACAAGTTCCTGCAGAAGCAGTGAAAGAAATCATGAAGCAATCAGTGATTCAACAAATTGCTAAAAAACCTGAGTTGCAACAAACTTTGACACAACAACTGCAAGCAAACCAGACTGCTGCTCAAACAACTCAACCAGCTCCAACTGTTGAACAATTAGCTGAAATGCAAACAAATAAACAAATCAATGCATTACAGCAAAGTGGACTGATTACTGTTCAAGGCACAGATTTTGTTATTGAAGCAAGTTTGGACCAAGGTAAATTCACCATTAATGGCAAACCATACGACCCTTCAATGATGAAATTTTAGACTGCAACAGAAGTAATTATCCAAGGAGTAGATTGCAAAAAACAACCTACTCCTTATAAGAACTTCTTGCTCTAAGAGTGAACATTATATCTTGATTATTAATACAGTTTTTTGTGTTCTACCCTTGTTTCAACGGACTTGTTTCGGTAATATACTGTTTTTAAAAGGAGGAGCTAATAATAATGACAACAATCAGTAACGAGGTAGTGGATAACACCGCTTCTCTGGCCGAAAGCGTAACTCTTTCAGTGCAAAAATATTTTTCAGAGCTTAAGGGAACTGATCCTGTTGACTTATACCAATTTGTACTTGAAGAAATTGAAACACCATTGTTTCGTGCAGTGATGGAACATTGCAAGTACAATCAGTCACGTGCAGCAATTATGCTGGGGATTAGTCGTGGTACTTTGAGAACTAAGTTACGTCGATATTTCGATGATAAATATGTTGGTACTAGAGACTAACAGAAATTTTAGTTAAAAAGAAAAGAGGAGCTATAAAGCTCCTTTTTTTTTACCTTGTTTTATGGGTTTTTAATCCACAGTATGCATCGTGAGCGTGTCATGAAAAAGAAAGAGTTCGGCCTGCACTTCATTTCACCAGCCTACAATCCACACATACTATAAGGTTTTGAATAGGTCTCGAGAGAGACATTTTGGTGAGCAGCAGAGTTTGAGTATGGGTTAAACAAAAAAAAATGCTCCTAAAGTGGAGCATTTTCAAGAACGGTCAGTATTCAATACAGAGTGATTGCGTCACTCAGCAAACATAGAGCTTACAGACTCTTCAATATTCACGCGTTTGATGGCCTGTGCAAGCATGTCTGATAAACTGACAACTCGAATTTTTTCACATTTACGTGCTTCATCGGATAAAGGAATTGTATCGGTGACTACGATTTCATCAAGGACTGAATTTTTAATATTATTGACTGCAGGGCCAGATAGAACGGGGTGCGTTATATATGCTCTAACACTATGCGCCCCATTTTTCTTAAGCTCATGTGCTGCAGAGCAAAGGGTTCCTGCGGTATCAACAATATCATCAACAATAATGCAGTCTTTATTCTTTGGTTCGCCAATAATATGCATTACTTCAGATTTATTAGGGCCGCTACGACGTTTATCTATGATACATAACTCTGCATGGTCAAGACGTTTTGCTACAGCCCTTGCTCTAACAACGCCGCCTACATCAGGAGATACAACCATAATGCTTTTTAGATTCTGCTCTTTTATATCATCAAGCAAAATCGGCGTTGCATAAACGTTGTCTACAGGCATATAGAAAAAGCCTTGGATCTGATCTGCATGAAGATCCACAGTAAGAACTCGGCAAATCCCCACAGAAGCCATCATATCAGCAACGACTTTCGCAGTAATCGGCACACGAGCAGAGCGCACACGACGATCTTGGCGGGCGTAACCAAAATAAGGAACTACCGCAGTGATGCGAGCAGCGGAAGATCTTCTTAGTGCATCAGCTAGGGTCAGAAGCTCCATTAGGTTATTACTTGCTGGAGCACAGGTTGATTGAATGATAAAAACGTCTCTACCGCGGACATTTTCAAGAATTTCAATCATTGTTTCTCCATCACTAAAAGTACCAACAGTGGCTTGACCAATAGGTATTTGTAAATGAGAAGAAATTTGTCGAGCTAATTCCGGATTTGCATTTCCGGCAAAAATCATCATTGTGGACATGTGTAAAAAGCCTTTAGATTTAGGTTTAATCATTAACTTAAACACATAGCAGAAGACAGCCAAAAAGATATTATTATTATTTGAGCATTACGAGAACGCATCCTTCCAGGTTATCTTCTGCTGTCTGTTTACTTGAATCAACAAGAATGTGGCAGGGGTGCTAGGATTCGAACCTAGGTATGCAGGGATCAAAACCCTGTGCCTTACCGCTTGGCGACACCCCTAAAATTTGCAGATTCTTACAATCATCCATTATAAAAAAATTGCGTTCATCCCTGCAAATGTGTTGCGTATTTTGCAGTGCTTTTGGGTACATGTCAACTTTGAAAGCAATAATTTTTTTTATTTTTAAGTAGAGACAGTAGTTGACATTACAAAGAGAATATCATATGGCTTAGGGTTTTAGCCTATAAAAAGCAAAAGTTAGAAAAAATTCTAACTTTGCTTTTATCTGGAGCTGTATTGGTGCTGGATTTAAACTGTCCAATTCTGGATAACGACTTTGACCATGACGCCATTACCTTCAAGACGGATCATACTTGGCAGATCAATGCCTTTGGCAGAAGTATATTTAGCGAAATTAATGGTGTAGCCACTTTGCTTCAATAAGACTAGATGATTGTAATCATCGCGTTTCTCTGACTGAACCGAGCCTGGAGCCGGAAGTCCTCTCACCCAATAGTAAAGATTATTTACAGGAAGTCTGATTCCAGTTTGTTCCACTAATAATTGATCGGCATTATGAGAGGTAATTTTTTTAGGACCATCTTGGAATGTAATGGCACCACCTTGTTTCTCAATAAGTACAGCTCCCGAACCTAAAGGTCCCATTAGCCGGATTTGATAGGCACCTGGGCCGCTTTGTTTCCAGTTCATGGCAGCTGACCATCCTTTATTTTTATTTTTTGCAGCCATAGAACCACGAATTTCCCAGGAAGAAACAGTTGCTGTTTTTGCTTTACGCTGCTCAACAGGCATCACTTTGTTTTCGGGCAATTCTGCTGCAGGTCGAGGAGGAGCACAGGCGGTTAACAAGAAAAAAGGAATTATTATTAAGTGTTTCATATGGTTCATTTATCACCTCAAGTCCATTTTTGTAGTTTTTCAGTTAACAATACGCTAGACTGTCCACATATGCAATCAGTCTTAATCAATATGAAATTAAAGGCAATTTATCCCGGTACTTTTGATCCCGTCACTAACGGTCATGTTGATATTATCCGACGTGCAGCTAAGATTTTTCCGGAAATTATTGTTGCAGTAGCAAGTAATAAGGCAAAACGTCCTTTTTTACCGTTAGAGGCAAGAATTCAACTCGTAGAAGAAGCAATTGCTGATTTATCAGGTGTTCGCGTGCTTGGGTTTGATAACCTTTTAATCGATTTTGTATTAGAACAAAATGCGGGGATTATTTTACGTGGTCTGCGTGCAGTGTCTGATTTCGAATATGAGTTTCAATTGGCTGGAATGAATCGAAAATTATCGAAGCAAATAGAAACAATATTTTTAACCCCTTCAGAAAACTTTATGTATATTTCTTCTACTTTAGTACGTGAAATTGCAGTTCTGAATGGAGATATTTCTCAGTTCGTTCCTTCTTGTGTCGTTAGAGAACTTCAAAAAAGACAAAGTGAACATGAATCTTAGAAAGCTCTTTCAAGGGTTTTGCCTGATTACCAGTAGCATCAATTTCTTATATTTTCCTACGCATGCTGTTGCCGGACAAAATAACACTCTTCCGCCTGGTTATGCTATAGCCAGTGCAAATCCATTAGCAACCAGTGCCGGACTTGAAGTTTTAGCCAACGGGGGCAATGCGTTCGATGCTGCAGTTGCGGTATCAGCTGTATTGGCTGTAGTTGAACCATACCACAGTGGGCTGGGTGGTGGAGGATTTTGGTTACTGCATCACGAAAGTCAGCATAAAAATATTTTTATTGATGGAAGAGAGGTTGCACCACAGGCTGCAAAGAAAGACATGTATTTGGCGCCTGATGGACATGTAATACCCGGATTATCCCTAAATGGCGGGCTTGCTGCTGCAATTCCTGGTGAGCCAGCAGCGTTAGTGTACATTGCAAAAAATTATGGGCGCTTGCCATTGGCAAAAACGCTAGCCCCTGCCATTAAGTTAGCACAAGAAGGTTTTTTGGTTGATAAACAATTAAATGCATTTTTGCAGAACGAAGAGCGATTAGAACAAATCAAAAAATATCCTTCTACCGCGAAAATTTTTTTGAAAAATGGCCGCCCTTATCGTATTGGGGAACGTTTAATTCAAGCTGACTTGGCTCATACTTTACAGTTAATCGCTGAACAAGGAGAACAAGGTTTTTATGCTGGAGAGGTTGCAGAGCGTCTGGTTCAGGGAGTCAATGCTGCGGGAGGGATTTGGTCGCTTACGGATTTAACTAAATATCAGATCAAAGTTCGTGAGCCATTGATTGGCGCGTTTCATAACATGTTAATCATAACGTCACCGCCACCTTCAGCAGGAGGCATTGCGTTATTGACTATGTTCAATATATTGTCTCACTATCCTCTGTCTTCATTCTCAAAAGTACAATGGGTACACTACCTGGTAGAGTCTATGCGTTTGGCGTATTGGCAGCGTGAGCGCTTCCTGGGAGATCCTGATTTTGTGACGATTCCTGTTGAGAAGTTACTTGCTGCAGAGAATGGGAGGCAGCTCAGTACATTAATTTCACCCAATAAAGCACTGCCTAGTATGGTGCTACAAGGACAAGCCAAACAACACCCAGCCAAGCAAACTGATATTTCAAATACGACGCATATCTCTATTATTGATGCTGAAGGTAATCGTGTTGCCGCGACTATGTCCATAAACTATATTTTTGGCTCCAGTGTTGTCGCCGAGGGTACTGGTGTTTTACTCAACGATGAAATGGATGATTTTTCTACCAAAGTTGGCGTGGAAAATGTTTTTGGCCTGGTTGGTGGCGATAAAAATGCAATTGCTCCTGGAAAAAGACCATTATCCAGCATGACCCCTACATTCCTTGAATTACCCAATCGTGTGGCCATTTTGGGCACACCTGGAGGAAGTCGTATCCCTACTATGGTTTTAATTGCCTCGTTAGTGTTTCACGATGCATATGGTGCGATTAGTATGGTTTCCGCGATGCGCTTCCATCATCAGTATTTACCTGATGTGCTGCAATTTGAACCAGACACGTTTCCTCCGGCAATTCAAGAAGCACTAAAAGCCATGGGGTATCATCTCATACAATTAGAGCGATACTATGGCGATATGCAAGCGATTACCTGGGATAAACAAACAAATATCCTTACTGCGGCCTCCGATCCGAGGGCTATAGGATTAGCTGCGTCTATTGTGAATGCTCCAAGTGGGTATGGACACGGGGCTAGATTCTAGTCGAAAAGCCATATTTGGCGCATCTTGAGTGAAAATCTGACTTTTCTTCAATATTTTTTATTGATGATTAAGGGGCTGGGAGCTAGGATTGGTTTTGATTCGATTTGCATTGCTTACTACGACCTGCGGGGCGTAGTAATAACGGATAATAAAAAGAAGTTCTAATTCGGGTTACAACCATACTAATGAGATGGATTTTCACCGACTAGTTCTTTGATTTCTTCATAAGTTTGTTGAATCAATAATTCCTTATTATCAACAGTGAATTGTGATGCATCGATTGGTTGGCCTATATGTATCTCTGCTTTTTGTTTCAGATGCAGATTAAAGGTTCTTGCGGGTAAGATATTGTTGGCACCACGGATTCCTATAGGAATAATTGTTGCCTTAGATTGAATTGCTGTGATAAATCCCCCTTTCTTAAAAGGGCCCAGCTTTCCATCTTTAGAGCGAGTTCCTTCGGGAGCGATCCACATGATGATCCCGCTTTCCATTAATTGCTGAGCATACGCTAAGTCTTTGATGGCTTGGTATTTATTTTTCCTATCAATAAACGGAAATTCAGCTGCTGCCATCGCTTTACCCATTAAAGGAATTTTTGCCAGTTCTTTTTTAGACAACATGCGAATGGAATGGTTTGGAAATGCTTTGAAGGCAAGAGGAATATCGTATGCGCTTGAATGATTGCACATAAGAATCGTGGCTTTTCCTGATTCCGGTCGGACATTATGGGGATTTATCACTTTATATTCTACTTTTACTGCATTAAGTAGTTGATCAATCCAGCGATGTAGCGCTTTATCCGTCCATGAACGGTTTATCGTACTAAAAAAATATTTAAAGAGACAAAGTATGCTCGTTACAGCTGTATAAAACATTAAAGTAGCAAGAACCCATGCAGTTCGTATTCGATTTATCTTCATTAGCATTAAGGTTAAGTAAATTAGCGCTAAATATAGCGCAAGTTCATTCGATTGCCCAGATAGTTTTTAAAGAGCTTGGTTCAAAGTAAGAAAATGTCGGCTCAATTTTGGTGGTTTAGACAGAAAATGATACACAGGATTTAATAAAATCCCATGCTTCGCCCTAAAGAACTAAAGAATGAATCATCTGGAGGGACTGTATGAATATCAAAACCATTGGACATAATTTTATCTTCACCCCAACGTTCAGTCATGTAGTAACGATAATGAGTTCCATGTAAGAAGCCAATCGCGTTTATTTTTTCTCGAACCTCATGCCTTTTTTCATCGTCAACCAGCTCCAAATAACGTACGCTATAATAAAGATTTTCTGGCATGAGCTCTTTTGCTTTTTTAAAGTAGGGGATTGATTCTTGCTTTTTCTCCTCAAAATAAACCAGGGTATCTGCCAATAAATAATACATTTTCGCTAGAGTTTGACGTAGTTCTTTTGATCTTGTTTCATTAGTAGCAATAAATGCTCTAAGCTCCTTTTTTAAATCCTCTATTTCGCTTAAATGCTCTTTCACAAAAGCTGTTCGAGCAGCTAAATAATCGTTATAGTCAATCGGCACACCAAGCCGTGCAATAAGGCAATCAATTTTTCGTACTAACAATTTATTATAAACGTCCATTAGCGCAGTATTGCTGCTTAGGAATAGATATTCACCGAGCCGATGTTGTGCTTTACTCAATTGGGTGCGATCGGCATCTTTTGCAGGGTGTGTTAACACATCAACGGCTAGAAGCGTAGACGCATAATTTATCGTTGCATCCATAACAAGTGAATCATGAGGTCTAATTCGAACTATTTTTTTTGCTAGTTCTATTTGTTCTTCGGCTAATTGTGTTACTTCGCTCGTTGGGTTTAATAATGCTTCCGCTATCTTAGGAGCGTTTGCACGAAATTGGTCAAAGTAATGTTCTCGTAAACGCTCAAGCGTGTTTTTATTATAATTGAGGTCTGGATTTTTCATATAGATCGCATCAGCATCTTGAAAACGATTGCTGTCTATTGCAAGGTCAAACTGATAGAGCCACCATTCTTCCCTGATTAAGATGTCTTGCATGGAATCGTCTTGTTCGAGGATTTGAGGATGCAGCCTCACTGCTTGGGCTAAAAACTCAATTGTTTGATTGCCGAAGAGTTTTTTCGTTATACTCCACTTGCTTTTTTCCCTTTTGGCATCCTCTAAATAAGCATGGGCTACTTGAGTGCGTAATGCAGGATAGGGGGTTAAGTAGCTAGCTTGCTCTTCATAACTAAAATTCTGTTTGATGTAATCAACTGCTTTTAGTTGCTCTTCTGCTTTTGTTGATGAGAATAATGCAGCAATAAGTTCTACAGCGATTTTTAATGCTTCAGGGGCAGATTGTTCCTGTTCAAAATAGAATTCGATAAAGGACTCTTTGAATCTTTTTTTGATCTCAGGAGACCACTCCAATGCCTCTTGGTATCGCTCCTGGCCAACCAGATATTCTGCATAAGCTTCGGCGAAAGGGCTGGATGGATAACAATTGGTTTTGCTGACTGATTGTCTGTTGTAGGCGATTTGGGCAATTGCTTTTTTAATAATTTGGCTATCTTGAGGATCGATTGATGGCGCTAAATGAGCCAGATATTCTTGTATAAAAGTTTGCCCAAAGGGGTACCCACTACGAATAAAACTATTGAACTCTGGGAAGGCATCTGAGTGAGTTATAGAATAACTCATTAATAATCGCTGTAGGTTGCTAGAGGTTTGATTCGTTCTGGGTTGGTTGACGAGCGTTACAAAGCGTGAGGAAATTGGGAATGCATCAATGCTTTTTGGCAATGCAGGGGCTTTAAAACCTTTGACATACCCTGCATAGGCAATTTTACCCAAAGTCATTTCAACTCTACTAGGATGGCAATGATCCTCAAAGCCTAACCAACCTTTAAATGATTCAAAAAGAGTGCGGAACCAACTGACTTGAAAGACGTCAATGCCATCGGTGTATAATCTTTGCCTGGGAGATGATGCAATTTCTTGCCAAAATGTTTGATATTCATCTTCATCAAAATCATAAAGTAGAAAATCAGGGCGATGAACTATCCCTCTTTCTTGATATTCTTCGATAAAATGTCGAGCTAATCTTAGACGCAACATAAAAAAATCCCAGCAAAATTAGTCCGTTGTATGGTAATTGAAAATCAAGTCTTGGGCAATTGAGTTATATAATGAACAAGTTAAAAGAGTACTTTAAAGATTAATTTTGACATGTGGGACAGAAAAAAGAATTACGTCCGCCAATCATGATGGACTCAATAGGATGTTGGCAACACATACAGGGTTGGTTTTTTCGGCCATAGACTTTGAGTGATATACTGAAATACCCCGGCTTGCCATCAAAAGAATAAAAGTCTCGTAGTGTTGTCCCACCTGAAATGATCGCTTGTTTCAATACTTCCTTAATATGTGTAGTGAGACTATAACACATCGCTTCGGAAAGCATTTTTGCCGGGGTGTTAGGATGTATATTTGCTAAAAATAGACTTTCTGAGGCATAAATATTACCGACGCCGACCACAACATCGTTATCCATAATCAATGATTTGATGGGTTTACTTTTATGTTGAATTCTTTGAAATAAATAAAGACCATCAAAGTCGTCAGAAAGAGGTTCGGGACCTAAATGTGCGAGTAGTTGATGTTGGTATGGATTTTCATCGATATAAAGAAATAAACCAAAACGCCTGGGATCACAAAAACGAAGCATAAGACCATTGGCAAGCATTAACATAATGTGATCATGTTTTTCGGGTTTGCTTTCAGCTGATACAATGCGTAAGTGTCCTGACATACCGAGATGAATTAAAAGATAACCCTTTGATAAATGAAGCAAAATATACTTGGCTCTCCGGGAAATGGTGATTATTTTTTTACCGACACAAAGGGTGTCTAAATTATTAGGCACCGGTATACGCAGTTTGGGATTACGGACAATAACCCCTTGGATTGTTTGTCCTTCAAGATGGGGTTTAATTCCTTCCTTTGTCGTTTCAACCTCAGGTAATTCAGGCATTATTTTTGGTCGTCATGCTCAATGATGCGTCCTTCATTTTTTTTAATCACTTCCTTTTTAGTCGAGCTGTTTGGGAATAGGTATTGTTTTATAGTGGCAACTAGCCAGAGGATACCCCCTATAATGAGCCCCCAAACTAAAACGTAAGAGAACATAAATAACAGACCTAAAAATAGGGCGATGGCACAACCTGCTATGATAAATGGTACCAAGGTTTCAAAGATTTTACCCAGAGGAAATTTATCGCTCATAACATGATTCCATAGTTTATTCTTTATTAATTATCGGCTACATAATGAAATGTTGCAACGTAAAGAGTAAAATTGTGATATCCTTATATGAGGTAAGGGTTATTTTTGAATTCTTACGCAACTAAAGGATGAGTTTTTTCTTAATTTGCATTTGAAGTGGAGCTATTATGCTTTTTGGTTATTTAAACCTGTCTTTTTGGGGATATGTGATTGCAACGTTGATTTTAACACAGATTACTATCGCGGCAGTAACGCTATATCTTCATCGAAATCAAACCCATCGTGCATTGACACTGCACCCTATTGTCAGTCATTTTTTCCGTTTGTGGTTGTGGTTAACTACGGGAATGGTTACCGCTGATTGGGTTGCTATTCACCGCAAACATCATGCATCGGCAGACGTTGAGGGCGACCCACATAGCCCAGTTGTTTTCGGCATTAAAAAAGTATTTTGGGAAGGTGCTGAACTCTATAAAGTAGCGCGTAAAGATAAAGAAATGGTTGCCAAATATTCCCATGGTACTCCTAAGGACTGGCTAGAGCGAAAGATTTATTCACCCCATTCCGCTAAGGGAATTTTGCTCATGCTATTCGTCGACTTATTTTTATTTGGTATTCCTGGGATTACCATTTGGGCAATTCAAATGATGTGGATACCGTTTCATGCTGCTGGAGTAGTTAATGGAATTGGCCATCATTGGGGATATAGAAATTTTGAGTGTCCAGATGCTGCAAGAAATATTTTCCCTTGGGGTTTTTGGATAGGTGGCGAAGAGTTACATAACAATCATCATACTTTTGCTTCTTCAGCGAAGTTTTCTATTAAGTGGTGGGAGTTTGATATCGGTTGGATGTACATTCGTATTCTTTCCTTTTTAGGCCTTGCCAAAGTAAAAAAATTACCACCAAAACTGGCTATGGACGCGGGTAAGTTGCACGTCGATTTGGATACAGTAAGAGCGGTCATAGGCAATCGCTTCCAGGTGATGTCTAATTACTATAAAAGTGTGATTCGCCCTATACTCAAACAAGAGAAAAATACCAGTCTTGAAAATAAGGCAGAAAAGAAGCTTTTTGCACGTGCTGGCAGTTTATTGCGCCGTGAGAATTGCTTGTTGAATGCGGCAGCAAAACTTCGTTTATCAAATTTGCTGGAAGCCCGTGAACAATTACGTGTTGTTTATGCATACAAGCAATCACTTCAAAATATCTGGTTAAAAACTGCATCGACTCAAAAAGAGTTAATCGAAGCATTACAGCAATGGTGCCGACAAGCAGAAGAGTCAGGTCTTGAAGTATTGAGACAATTTGCGCAACAGTTAAAAGGATACGTTCCTGTATATAGGTAATTCTTTGATAATTTTGCGTATTCACGCACTTCTCATTTCACGGAGAGGAAATGAGGAGAACCGCAATTAATTTTCAGAATATTATGTCATTCCCGCATAGACGGGGATGACAATTTTATATAGATATGAACTTAATGGTGACGATATTTGACTTTTAATTTCGATTTTCTATAGTAGTATTTTATTATCGCAATAACAGGGAGTTGGTTATGATGAAAGGTGTAGCAATAGTTACTGGAGGAACTGGTGGTATCGGCACAACCATTTGTCAACGTTTAGCTGCCGATTTTCAAGTTGTCGCGTGTTATTTCAAACATGGAAAACATGACGAAGCAAAGCAATGGCAGGAAGAGCAAAAAAAGCTAGGGTATGATATCGATATCGTTTATGGAGATATCGCACAATTTGTAGATTGTGAAAAAATAATGGCCTTAATCATGGAGCGCTATGGCCGTGTTGATGTTCTCGTTAATAATGCTGGCATTACCCAGGATTGTAGCTTACGTAAAATGACTCCTGAGCAATGGCATCATGTGGTCGATGCTAATTTGACTAGCGTATTTAATATGACCCGCAATGTAATTCCGGTGATGATCGATAAAGGTTATGGCCGTGTCATAAGTATTTCTTCAATTAATGGTCGCAAAGGTCAGTTTGGACAATGTAACTATGCTTCTACCAAGTCTGCGTTGTATGGTTTTAGCAAAAGTCTGGCATTAGAAGTCGCCAATAAAGGTATAACCGTCAATACAATTTCTCCGGGCTATATAGAAACCCCCATGCTCGCTTCTTTAAAAGAAGAAGTACTGAAGTCTATTATTTCAAGTATTCCTGTCGGTCGTTTGGGACATGCAAAAGAAGTTGCTGATGCAGTTGCTTTTTTAGCTTCTCCAGATAGTGGATTTATTACTGGTGCGAATTTGGATGTTAATGGCGGACAATACATGTAAATGCATGCCCAGGCCTTATGTTGAGAATCTGGGCATTGTCGTTGATCAAAACTTCTAACTTATAGAGAATTTTATGCAACATAATAATATCGTTTTGATAACTGGTGGTACTGGGGATATAGGCACGGCAATTGCGAAAGAGTTGAACTCTTCATACAAACATATTTTTTCTCTTGATTTAGTTTCTGAAGAGGATGGCAAGGCATGGCAAAAAGCTCTTATAGAACAAGGATATAAGAATATCTATTTCCGCCATATGGATGTAACTGATTATGAGCAATGCGGTGAAGTTATTTCCTCCATTATTGAAGAGTTTGGCAATATTGATGTGTTAATTAATAACGCCGGTATCACTCGTGATGCGGTATTTACAAAAATGACTAAAAAACAATGGGATGAAGTATTAACTGTGAATCTTGATGGTATGTTTAATACAACCCGCCATGTAGTTGAAAACATGAGAGAACACGAATCGGGGCGAATTGTTAATGTTTCTTCTGTGAACGCTCAAAAAGGACAATTTTCGCAAGCAAATTATGCTGCATCAAAAGCAGGCGTCTATGGTTTTACCAAAAGTCTGGCTCAGGAATTAATGAATAAGAATATCACTGTAAATAGTCTTTCGCCTGGTTATGTTGATACTCGATTAATGAAAGGCATTAGACCTGATATTTTGGATGCGATTATTGCCCAAATTCCTGCAAAACGTTTGGCTCAAACCCAAGAAATTGCCTGGGCCGTGGAGTTTTTGATCAGCGAGAAGAGTCGATATATTACTGGAGCTAATCTAAGTATTAACGGTGGCCTCCACATGTATTAAAACCATTTGATCTATATATAAAATCCCTCCCCATAAGTAAGAGAGTAGTAAGGTTGAGGGTTTATCGGCCACGATCAATGCCCTCATTGATTCTCCTGGCGTCTTCTCCTTGGCCCATTATCCCGAGAGTGACGAGGGATTTCTGCGCTGGAGTATCGTTTAGTGTTACGATAGAGACCCTCGTTGCGCTCGGGATGAACAGCACAGGAGAAGGGATGTTCCCTTAATTTAATGACAGTAAAGAAATAGGGTGCGCTTTTTTACAATTTTAAAATCACCCCAATATTAAGAGAAAAAATATGACTCGATTAATAAAAAAATACAAAAATCGCCGGCTTTATGATACTGAGACCAGTCAATATATAACGCTTGAAGAGTTACAGCGTTATGTTGTAGATGGTACGCAATTCAAAGTAGAGGATTCCCTAACTGGGAATGACTTAACTAATTCCATCTTGCTACAAATTATTGTGGAAATGGAGGCTGGTCAGACTCAATTTTTGTCTTCCGATATTTTGCGGCAAATCATTTCTCTGGCAAATCATCCCATGCATGCTTCATTAAAACAAATGATGGAGCAAATGTTCCAAGTTATGGAAAAACCACTACAAAATAATCCTTATTTGCAGGCAACTGAAAATTGGAACCAACAAATGCAAAAGATGATGCAACAATGGCAGAGTTTATTTAAAAGTTAACAACATCATTTTAAATTGATGATTCATGACCTAGAGATTTAAAGATTATTTTTTATGGTGCATTGCAAAAAAATATTGGTTAACCCATTGACAAATTTGCCATCTATATACTAATATTAAATTGTGCAATGCAACATAGTGGAGAATATCATGACTCAACAAAATTTTGAAAGATGGACTGAAATGGCTAAAAAGCTTCAAGAACCTTTTCAAGCCATGGCTGAATTGAATGTAAAAACCTTACAAGGTTTACATTATATCAAACCTGAAGAGCTTTCTGGTATTAAAAAGCCTGAAGAGTTATTAGAAAAGCAAGTTAATCTTGCTGTTGAAAATGGCCATAAGGCTTTAGATTACATGCAAAAATCTTTTCAAATTATTGAGAAGGCCATGTTAGGTTTTGTTCAAGAAGCTAAAAAAGCTACTGACGTAAAGCATTAATTCAATACCTTATTTGAAAGCAGTTGAAGCAATTACGCTTGAACTGCTTTTTTATTTTATCGTAATTCTATGAGTTTATTGGCGAAGTTCCATCTTATTTTTCCCTACTCAAAAATTGATTTTCTCACCATATCAATTGAATAGCGTATTTAATTCTATGTGTCGGTTACACTTATTGAAGTTTTTCCAAGGGTTCTCTATTTTTCCCAAACGCTGAAATATATTGTTTAAATGATAAGATTGTGGATTTAACGAAGGGTCATTTAATTCGTCCCACGTAAGTGGAGTTGCTATAGGAGCTCCTTTTTTAGCACGTAAAGAATAGGGGGCAATTGCCGTCATGGCATAATCATTGCGCAGAAAATCAATGAATACTTTATTTCCTCGTTGGTCTTTTCTTTGTTCTAAAGTGGTGATTTGATGGGTTTGTTGATGCAACTTTTCAGCTATTTTTCTTGAAATTTCTTTAATTTGGACAAACTTACAATCCGCTTTAATTGGCAGATGAATATGTAGACCACGAGATCCAGATGTTTTAACAAAGGTCGTGATTGCAAATTCATCTAACATCTTTTTTAAGGCAAAAGCTGTTGTACGAATTTTTTCAAAATCATTATCTTGAGGATCCAAATCGAAAATCAGTTGATCGGGTTTTTCAATGGAAGACATTGTTGACAGTGGGGTATGCAATTCAAGAACATTTTGTCCTGCCAGATAAACCAAAGCTTTTTTAGAGCGAATGCCTGCCATCTTCATTTCAGAATTATTTTGTAGCATTGGCACAGTCAATTCTTCAATGAAATCTGGAAAATATGCCGGTCGATGCTTGTTATAAAAACCACTCTCATTAATTCCATTAGGATATCGTTTAAACGATATCGGTCTATTTTGTACAAAAGGGAGAAGATGCTCTGCAATTTTATAAAAATATTCAACGACGTCTTTTTTTGAAATCTGATCATCTGGATAAAGCAATTTATCTGCATGAGATATATCAACACCGGCGATTTTCATAGCGACTTACTCCAAGATGTTTCCTATATAAATTTATTAATCAATTGATTAAATTTCAATAAAATAAAATTCCATGCAAGATCGTTCTGAGAGTGGATAGAAAAGGCTTTTTTAGTTCTTTACAAGAGGATACAATGCTCTAAGGTTAGAAATAGTTAGAAAAAGATTCAGAAAAATTCTGGAAAAACTTCAGAAAAAATTATTGAAATAGGGGTCATTGGGTGATCATTTTTCGTTATTTAGCTAAAGAAGTGTTCCTCACTCTCATTGCGCTCACCTCCATACTGGTATTAATTTTTCTGAGTAATCAGCTTATTCAATACCTCAATCGAGCTGCTTCTGGAAATATCCCGGGTGTCATTATTATGAAGCTAATGATGCTTGAATTGCCCACGTTACTGAGTTTACTTGTTCCATTAGGTTTTTATACAGCCATGTTGCTTGCATATGGCCGTTTGTATGCTGAAAGTGAGATGACCGTATTGCGTGCTTGTGGTTATGGTCCCAATCAATTATTAAAACACAGCTTTATCATGGCGACTGTTGTCGCCATTATTGTCGCGGTGATCATGATTTGGGGGAGCCCTTTAATTTATATTGAACGCGCTAAATTGTTGCGAACCACAGGGATAAAAACTTTAGTGCAAACAATTATGCCTGGACGTTTTCATGCGATTAATGAAGGGCAAGAAGTGTTTTATGTTCAATCCATGAGCCGTGATCATACCAAGGCGGAACAGGTATTTTTAGCAAAACGGAGTACCGTCAATGAGCAAATTCGTTGGGATGTATTATGGGCGGATCAAGCTTTTGCTGAAACTGATGCGAAAACAGGAGAAGACTACATCATTTTGCAAAATGGTAAAGAATACCAGGGAGTTCCTGGGCATGCGGATTATCAAGTTGCAGAGTTTGGCCAATATAAAGCACGATTACCGCATCCTGTCATAAAGATATCGGAAGATTTACGCACAATGAGTACTGCCAGTTTATTACCCCTTATTAATGACGACCCCGCCAAAGCTGCTGAATTACAATGGCGTTTATCGGTACCTCTTATGGTATTTACTTTGACTTTAATCGCGGTTCCTTTGAGTCGTATTAACCCACGCTCAGGAAAATATGCTAAGTTATTACCCGCAATTATTATTTACATTTTATACGCTAATTTATTGTTTATTGCGCGTGATGCAGTGGTTTCTGGAAAAATCCCACAATGGATCGGTTTATGGTGGGTACATCTTGTAGTGGTGGCTTTTGGATTATTTTTAATCAAACGTAATCAGGCGAAATTGGCATGAAGATATTAGATCGCTATATTGCGAAAACTGTTCTCGGCTCTATTGGTCTTGTCACGCTCATGCTAGTAGGATTACAAGTTTTTATTTTATTTGTCGATCAACTTAATGATTTAGGTCGGGTGGATTATGGAATTGGCCAGGCAGCCTTTTTTGTCTTATTACAAATGCCCTATCAAGTCTATTTATTTTTCCCTATGGCAAGCCTTCTTGGCTGCTTGATTGGTCTTGGGATTTTGGCTAACCATAGTGAGTTGGTGGTTATGCGTTCTTCAGGAATGTCTATAGGACAGATCACGTGGGCGGTTTTAAAAGCATCTATGGTGCTCATTGTGTTAGTTACTGCCTTAGGAGAAACGATAATTCCATACTTATCACATTATGCTAATGACTATAAGACGGCGGCAGTCAGTGGCGGACAAACATTAAGAACTTCAAAGGGATCTTGGTTGCGTTATGGCCATGATTTTATTTCGGTGGGAACCATACTCCCTAACAATATTTTAAGTAATATTTATCAATTTCGCTTTGATGAGCATCATCATTTAAAAATGTCTCGTTTTATTAGCGAAGCGCGCTATACCTCAACAGGTTGGGTTGCGTATAAAGTGCAGCAAACAGATTTTGCAGCGGATAAAACCAAAGTCCAAACTTTTGATACTCTTCCCTGGGATGTTTCTGTAAAACCCAAAATTTTGACAATTAGCAGTATTGAACCAGATGAAATGACTTTACGAGAATTAAATCGTTACATACGGGAACAAAAACGTAATCATCAAAATGTGCATACTTATCAGTTTGCTTTTTTACAACGAATTATCCAACCGTTTACCACCATAGTCATGATGATTCTCTCCATCCCCTTTATTTTTGGTCCTTTGCGTTCAACGACTATGGGAGCGAAGCTATTGGTTGGCGCTGCAGTGGGATTTAGTTTTCATATTTTTAGCCGTTTTTTTGGTCCGCTTAGCACTGTTTTTCAATTACCGCCTGAATTAGCTGCTTTAGGGCCCACCGTTATTTTTGCTTTATTGGGTGTGTATTTAATGAGAAGGGTTAGATAAATGGGGCGGTTTTGAGGTGCTTATTTACGATTTTGCTCCTTTTTTCTTTGTGCTAAAATATTGATCAATAAATATTAACGTTCTAATCCCATGAAAATCCAGTGTAAGTTTTGCCGCCAGCACATGGAGCCTACTGTGTGTTGGGAAAAAAGATTCGTCACTACAGATCAAGCAGTTTATTATTGCAGTTTATGCAAAAAAGAATTGTTTGTTTTAGGTGGTTTCCTTGATAAACCATTTTGGCAGCGCCCGGTATATTTATGGTTTTGTAGTTCGTTTATCATTGAACTGATTGATTATTGGGAAAAAGTGAAAAATCTTTTGCATGAGATGCATCTCGGTAAATTTTTATACCTTATCTTATCTTTAATCTTAACAATCATAGTTTATTTCTTTTTGAAATGAAGAGGTTATCGACTCACATTGTGTGATTGTAGCCTGGGTGCTGCGTAGCGGAACCCGGGATTTATATTTAAACCCCCCGAGTTCCGCCCAGGCTACAGAGCTATAAAACTACACCACTTGTCCCGCGGCCCATCCTGATGACCATGCCCATTGAAAATTATAACCACCTAACCAACCAGTGACGTCCAAGGCCTCACCAATGAAATAAAGCCCTGGGATATCTTGAGTTTCCATTGTTTTTGAGGAAATTGCATGGCAATCCACGCCACCAATAGTTACCTCGGCAGTACGATAGCCTTCTGTACCATTAGGCTTTATCTGCCAAGAATTGAGTTGTTTCGCTACAGATTCCAAATCACGATTAGAGAGTTCAGCAAGTTTCTTGTCAGCAAGCCCTGGCGCAACGAAGAGTTCAATGACTCGTTTCGGTAAGTGTATAGACAAAATTGAGTTTAATTGTTTTTGTGGTTTTTCTGAGCGTGCAGTTTTTAAATAATCTAGAAGATGGATTTCAGGCAATAAATCAATACAAATACTTTCTCCTGCGTGCCAATAAGAAGACAATTGCAAAATTGCGGGACCACTCAAACCTCGATGAGTAAATAAAGTATTTTCCCGAAATTCAATACGTGCATTTTTAACTAAACTGTCGACACCAATCCCAGATAATAAGGCTATTTTTTCCTTTTCCAAAACATCCAGAGTCAGTGGCACGAGTCCGGCACGAGTCGGCCACACTTTGATACCAAATTGTTCGGCAACCTTATAAGCAAAAGGGCTAGCTCCCATAGTGGGTATGGACAATCCACCACTGGCAATAACCAGTGATTGACAATGAACAATTCCTTGGGTGGTTTGTATTTTAAAACTTTGTGATTTTTGAATGTTCTCTATGCCGGTATTCAATTGGATTGTCACTGCCGTTGCAGCACATTCTTTAAGTAACATATCGACAATATCTTTTGATTTATTATCGCAAAATAATTGGCCTAAGGTTTTTTCATGAAAGGGAATTTTATGTTTTTTTACAAGTTCAATAAAATCCCATTGGGTATAGCGAGTTAGAGCGGATTTGAAAAAATGGGGATTATGGGAATGGTATTTTTCAGGTTCAATGTAATAATTAGTAAAATTACAACGGCCACCGCCCGACATTAAGATCTTCTTACCAACTTTATTGGCATGATCAAGCACCAAGACTTTGCGGCGGCGTTTGCCCGCCTCGATGGCGCACATTAAACCTGCGGCACCTGCACCTATAATAACGACATCAACTTCTTCCATAATCGGAGTGACTTGTAATAAATAAACGGGTGCAAGGGTACCATGCATCAAGAGTAATTCAAAGGGTGAACCTTGATCGGATTGAGATTTTTTTATACGATGATTCATTCACCCTTTCGTAAATGGATTTTATGGTTTTTTTGAGGCATCTTTTAGCAATCGTATTAGGTAGTACCCTATTACCCTTACGCATCCTGGGAAACAATGCTTTTTATTTAATGGCTGCAGTTCTTTTGGGAGGAGTGCTTGTAATCGATTTTTCGCTTAGTTTGGCGGATGCCTTTAAAAATAAAGGTATGTCGAGTGTGATGAATTTTCTACTCTCTACATTCATTGTTTTTCCATTAGTGGCTTCAATAATCGCCAGTGCTCTTGCTGTTGTCACTGCTTATCTAACCTACAATACAGTCATCAATATGCTTGAGTCATTCTGGCTTGGTTTTAAAAATGGCCTATTTTATGGTATGGATGGTTTTTGGAGTGCGTTAGCATCGCAATCTCTTTTCGATCCAATTGCATATCTAAGTGCTTTGCAGACGGGAGTAAACCCAGATGAGTTAATTGATGATGTCGATTTTGATGGGTTTCAACGAATTAGAGGTGAATTGCAAGATGTTGTTGTAGTACGCGAGGACTTGGAAGTCCCTGACTTGCAGGATAAAAATCCAAAGGCTGCTACTCAATTATTGAGTGATATTGAATATAAAAAAATCGATGAATTAATAAACAAACTTAGCCTTTCTAAAGAACCTTTACAGCCAGAGATAAAAAGACAATTAGATGCTTTAAAAACTTTGTATACCCAATATAAAGATTTGTCACAGAAATTGGAGGATGTACGTAGCGCTTTAATTGGGGGGGATAAGTCTAAAATTAAAGATGAAATGATTGCTTATAATGAGGTAGATACACCTATTTTGCTGGTTAAACAATATAACGATGCAGGGGTATGGCGTAACGTTCCTGCTGCCAGTTATGTGACAGATAAAGAAAGTTTATTACGTTGGTTAAAGCTCAACCCTAAACATACTTTACTTAAAGACCCTCTGAAAAAACCTGACGCTTACAACAAAATGGCAACCCAATATATTTGGTATGAGCTTACCAAAGATGATTGTTCTTCCCAAGAGTTAGACGAGGCTGCGGCTGAGATGCGTATTTTGGTCAACACGTTATTTCCTTTATTATCAGGGCAGCAAAAATTAAATTTAGGATTAGGGTCTTCACCACAAGCATTTTTTGCTCTAGCACCTGATGATAATCCTCACCTGCCTCAGGATGAGAGCCATTCAATCATTCCCTTGGTTAACATGGGAAATGTCTAATACAAAATGGTACATTCTTATTTCTAAGGTCCGATGCCTACTCTTTTTCTTCTTATTTTAAAACTAAGAGATCAATTTAAGCTTATACTGTACATATACAAAATGATTCCTTTAAGGACCAAGATCATGAATGAACTTGATATTTTACGATTATTTTATGATGAGATGAAAAATCGTGGGACTACTCGAGATCAAGTATTTTTAAGTATGGAGGAGGAGGCGGCGACGATGCTTTCTCAAAAATTACAACAGCCTGTATCCGTGGAGGACGTACAAAAGTTAACGGATATATGCATTGCCAATGAATGGCTAGAACGGACAACAGCTGATCCGCATTATAAATATTTATCGTTAACGGAGGCGGGGTTACAAATTATTTTAGCAAATCGATACAGTTAATTGCTCTTAAGGGTATAAACTTTAAGCAAAAGTAGGTAAAATACGTCAATTTTATTCTTTTTTGTTGTCAATATGCCAAAACGAACCGATATTAAATCCATCCTTATCCTCGGAGCAGGTCCTATTGTGATAGGACAAGCTTGTGAATTTGATTACTCTGGTACCCAGGCGGTGCGGGCTCTAAGAGAAGAAGGGTATAGGGTTATCTTAGTCAATTCCAATCCCGCAACCATCATGACCGATCCCGAACTTGCTGATGCAACTTATGTTGAGCCTGTTTCCTGGAAAGAAGTGGCGCGTATCATTGAAATTGAGCGTCCAGATGCTCTTTTACCGACTATGGGCGGACAAACCGCGCTGAATTGTGCTCTGGATCTTGTGCGCGAAGGGGTCTTAGCTAAATATAATGTTGAAATGATTGGGGCAACACGCGAGGCAATTGATCGTGCTGAAGATAGAGAAAAATTTCGGCAATTGATGATTAAAATTGGTTTGGATATGCCACGTTCAGCAATTGCTCATAGTATGGAAGAGGCAATCCAGGTGCAAGCGCGATTAGGTTACCCCGCGATTATTCGTCCTTCATTCACTATGGGGGGCAGCGGTGGCGGTATTGCGTATAACCGCGAAGAATTTGAAGAAATTTGTATGCGCGGTTTGGAATTGTCTCCAACGCATGAATTATTGATTGATGAATCAGTGTTGGGTTGGAAAGAGTATGAAATGGAGGTCGTACGCGATAAAAATGATAATTGCATTATTGTCTGCACCATCGAGAACTTTGACCCTATGGGGGTGCACACTGGCGATTCGATTACTGTGGCTCCTGCACAAACACTTACCGACAAAGAATATCAACGCATGCGTGATGCAGCGATTAAAGTGTTACGAGCGGTGGGAGTTGATACTGGAGGTTCAAACGTACAATTTGCAGTGAATCCAGAAGATGGGCGCATGCTTGTTGTGGAAATGAACCCAAGGGTGTCACGAAGTTCCGCTTTGGCGTCCAAGGCAACTGGTTTCCCTATTGCGAAGATCGCTGCAAAATTGGCTGTAGGTTACACACTTGATGAGTTAAAAAATGAAATTACCGGTGGTAAAACGCCGGCTTCATTTGAACCAAGTATTGATTATGTGGTCACCAAAGTTCCTCGATTTAATTTCGATAAATTCCCACAAACTTCCGATACGCTGACTACGCAAATGAAGTCAGTGGGGGAAGTGATGGCTATCGGCTCTAATTTTCAGGAATCATTACAAAAAGCAATTCGTGGTTTAGAAATAGGTCGTTGTGGTTTGCACCCTTTATTTCAAAAGGGTGATTTAGCGCGTTTAAGAGGACATTTACGCGAACCGACTCCAGATAGACTTTGGTACATTGCCGATGCGTTTAGAAACAATATGTCGCTTGAAGAAATTCATCAGGAAAGCCGTATCGATCCTTGGTTTTTGGCTCAAATCGAAGAATTGATCGCTCTGGAACGTTCTATAGCCGGTAAGAAATTGTCCGATGTGGATGCTGTGACCTTCCGTCTGCTGAAACGACGTGGTTTTGCTGATGCCTATTTGGCTAAAATTTTGTTGTGTACTGAAGAACAAGTACGTACTCGTCGTAAGGAGCTAGACATTGTTCCTGTTTATAAACGCATTGATTCGTGTGCTGGTGAATTCCCTAGTGATACGGCGTATATGTATTCTTGTTATGAGACCCGATGCGAAGCACGGCCAGATAAAGATAAGAAAAAGATCATGATCCTCGGCGGAGGGCCCAATCGTATTGGTCAGGGTATCGAGTTTGATTATTGCTGTGTGCATGCTGCTATGGCTCTTAGAGATGCTGGCTGTCAGACCATCATGGTTAATTGTAACCCCGAAACCGTATCTACGGATTTTGATACCTCCGATCGCCTGTACTTTGAGCCGGTGACGTTAGAGGATGTATTGGGTATTGTTGATGTAGAAAAACCAGATGGAGTCATTGTTCATTACGGTGGCCAAACCCCTTTAAAATTAGCACGTGCTTTAGAAGCAAACGGAGTTAAAATCATTGGTACGTCTCCTGATGCCATCGACAGAGCCGAAGATAGAGATCGGTTTCAAAAATTAGTCACTGAGTTGAAATTACATCAGCCCGAAAACGGTACAGTACGTAGTGAGGCAGAGGCGATTGCTTTAGCAAATAAGATTGGTTACCCATTAGTAGTTAGACCCTCCTATGTGCTTGGAGGACGAGCAATGGAAGTGGTTTATCAAGAAGATGATTTACGTCATTATCTCTCCCACGCAGTTGCTGTATCTAATGATTCACCCGTATTGTTGGATAGATTTTTAAATGATGCCATTGAAGTAGATATTGATGCGGTTTGCGATGGAAAGGAAGTACTGATAGGTGCAGTAATGGAACACATAGAGCAGGCTGGTATACATTCGGGCGATTCTGCGTGTACCTTACCCCCATTTAGTCTCAGTGTTGTGGTACAACAAGATTTAATGGAGCAAATGCGCCAAATGGCATTGAAGTTAGGCGTAGTTGGTTTGATTAATGCACAATTTGCGATTCAAGCAGATGACATTTATGTTCTAGAAGTCAATCCAAGAGCATCAAGGACAGTTCCTTTTGTTTCTAAAGCAACAGGGTTGCCTTTGGCGAAAATTGCTGCTCTTTGTAAGCTGGGTGTGAGTTTAAAAGAACAAGGCTTAAGCCAAAATCATCATATGCCATCGTTTTATTCAATTAAACTTCCAGTCTTTCCTTTTATCAAGTTCTCTGGTGTAGACTCTATTCTCGGCCCTGAAATGAAATCAACAGGTGAAGTAATGGGTATTGCCAGACGTTTTGGGCAAGCTTATGCTAAAGCCCAATTAGGAGCTGGTTGTAATATAGCCAAGCGACGACGTGCATTTGTTTCCGTTCGCGATGCAGATAAAACACGAGTAGGTGAAATTGCGAAGCGATTGATTGAATTGGGTTTTGAAATCATCGCAACGCGCGGTACTGCTTTGGCTTTGCAGGCAGCTGGTGTTGATTGTCGCAGAGTATTTAAGGTGAACGAAGGCAGACCACACGTTTTGGATTTTATAAAAAATAACGAAATAGATTTTATTGTAAATACAACCGAGGGCAAGCAAGCAATTGCTGATTCTTTTGCAATCAGACGCAATGCATTACAGCACAAGGTTAGCTATACTACGACTTTGTCAGGTGCCGAGGCTGCTTGTTTGGCTATGAAATATGAAGATAGAGAGACCGTAACTCGGCTGCAGGATTTACATTAATAAAAATTGTAGCCTGGATGAAGGAGTAAGCAGAGCCTTGAGCGATTGAAGAAAGGAAAACCTGAGTTCCTCTCTGCTGTATCTAGGTTACAATAGCCTTTAACTTAATACGTTAAGCTCTTTTCTTGTTGTTTTGGAGAAAAGGTAGGGCCTGTTTACAATCGCTAGTTTGAGTCAAAATGGCCTGATCTTCAGCATACACAAAGTATGTGAGCATCGGAGCGCAGAAAATCAGGGCAGTTTGACCAAGATAGTAGAAGTGTAAACAGGCTCTAGAATTACCAGGGAATTTTTTTTGAGGTTGATATGAGTAAACACCCCATGACAGTAGAAGGTGCAGCAGCACTAAATGAAGAATTACAACGTTTAAAGTTTGTTGATAGACCCCGCATTGTTGAAGCGATTGCTACAGCACGGGCTCATGGTGATTTGAAAGAAAATGCTGAATATCATGCTGCTCGCGAACAGCAAAGTTTTAATGAGGGACGTATTCAGGAGTTAGAGGCCAAATTATCTCACGCACAAATTATTGATATCAGTAAATTGCCCAACAATGGCAAGGTCGTTTTTGGTGCAACAGTTACTGTCAGCCATGTAACAACGGATGCTCAGGTAACGTACAAAATCGTTGGTGAAGATGAAGCTGACATTAAACAGAATAAAATCTCTTACAGTTCGCCTATGGGGCGTGCCTTAATTGGTAAAGAGTTGGATGACTCAGTCACTGTCAACACACCAGGTGGCCTGGTAGAGTACGAAATAATTGAGGTGCAGTACGTATAATTACTTTTCCGTGAACGTGCCCACAGGAACGTTCACGGAAATGAATGTACTTCACCAATCAATGATATATTTCTATACTTAAAACGTGACAAAAAGGTCTATAATTAAAGAGAGCATTTTTGAACTAATGCTTTTGAGTGCTTCGCCGTAAAAATTTATCTTAATCTTTGTCTTACTATTACAGGACGTAATAATGGGCTTTATTTCTGAATGGTTTCAAACCACTACAATTCCTGCTGATGTAATAACAGGTCATTATGATTTAAAATTAGTGATCTTATCCTATGTTATCGCCGTGTTTGCTTCTTATGTTGCTTTGAATCTTGTGGGGAGACTGCGCGCTACAAAAAATAAGCATGCACGCATCTATTGGCTTGCTGGTGGTGCTTTTGCAATGGGGGCAGGAATATGGTCAATGCATTTCATTGGTATGCTCGCTTTTATCATGCCTATGCCCATGGAATATGATTTCAGTTGGACTGCGGCCTCACTAATGACCGCCATACTTGCGTCCGCTTTAGCTTTATTTATTTTACAGAAAAAAGATTACTCTATTGTCCATCTTGCTTTGGGTGGTTTGATCGTAGGGCTTGCTATCTCCAGTATGCATTATATGGGGATGGAGGCAATGAAAGTTCATGTAACGATTCATTATTTACCGAGTTTATTCTTTCTTTCTATTCTCATTGGAATTGCTGCGGCAGAAACTGCCCTTTGGTTAGCATTACAAAGTAATTATGGTTCAAGTAAAAGGCAATTTAATCTAAAAATCATTAGCTCTTTATTAATGGGACTGGCAATTTGCGGTATGCATTATACCGGAATGTCTGCTGCAGTATTTACTCCCCATTTAACTCACGAGATGACAAGCATCAATGCGGCAGTACAACCCAGTTATTTAGCTTTTTTTATTGCGGGAATTAGTGGATTGATTTTTGCGATCGCATTAACTGCATCGGGTTATTACAAGAAAATGGTTACGGCAATTTCTAATGAGAAAGAATTCCTTAATGCAATGCTTGATAACTTAGAGGATGGCATTATCGCATGTAATGCCGATGGGCGAATTACTGTATTGAATCATACGATTCAAAAATACATTAACTCAGATAAGGCAAATAAAAACATAAATAACATATTGGATTACATTTGCCTTTATACAATGAATAATAGTCCAATTAATCCCGATGATTTCCCGCTTAAACGTGCCTTAAATGGCGAACGTGTACGCGGTGTTGAATTCATGATGCATATTAAAACAAATGGGATCCGTAATGTAATCATTGATGGGCAAAAAATTATTAACTCAGAGGGGAAAAACCTAGGTGCAGTTATTGTAATCCATGATATTACGGATTTGAAACAGACTGAAAAATTAAAAAATGAATTTGTTTCTATAGTCAGCCATGAATTACGTACGCCGCTTACGTCCATACGTGGCTCTTTAGGACTCTTAGTCAGTGGTGTCATGGGCAAATTCTCTGAAAAGGTAATGAACTTGCTAAAAATAGCAAATAATAACTGTGAACGTTTGCTGCTGCTAATTAATGATATTTTGGATATTGAAAAAATTGAAGCCGGAAAAATGGATTTTGAGTTAAAAGTAACAAACTTAAATAAAATAGTACAAGAGTCAGTTGACGTTAATAAAATGTATGCAGATAAGTTCGGAGTAATAATTGAATTTATACCCCCCGAACAAAAATATTTAGTCACTGTTGATCCAGACCGGTTAATGCAGGTTTTAGCAAATCTGGTTTCGAATGCCTGTAAGTTTTCTGATAAAAATGAGAAGGTTTCTCTGAAGATCCAACGAATTGAGTCCTCGGTGCGTGTATCCATTACCAATAAGGGTGAGGGAATATCGCCAGAATTTCAACCGAGAATTTTTCAAAAATTTTCTCAAGGAGATGCCTCAACTACCCGTGGTAAGGGAGGGACTGGCTTGGGATTAAACATTAGTAAAATGATTATCGAGAAAATGGGGGGTGTATTAAACTTTGAGAGTCAACCTAACGAGCTCACAACATTTTATTTTGACTTACCCCTAGCAGAGCAATTACTGATTAGCCAAGAAAAAAATCAAATAGTCGTCCAGGAGTTTAGAAAGAGATTACTTATTTGTGATGACGATAGTGATCAATCAAATTACATCAAATTACTTTTGGAGTCAGCAGGTTTTATTGTTGAGGTAGCGAACACTGCTGAAGCAGCACGAAAATTGTTAGCAAGCCAAGAGTATCATGCACTCTTATTGGATCTCATATTACCAGATCAAGATGGAATTTCATTTATTAGAGAACTACGTGCCGATAAAAAAACAAAGAGTTTGCCTATTATCGTGCTTTCTGTTATTGCGGAAACGGGAAGGGAATTATCAAACGGGGATGCTGTTTCAATCGTCGATTGGTTGGATAAACCAATCGATTTTAATAAGTTACTTTTTACAATCAGCAAAATACAAAAAAATAATTCTGAGAGTAAACCACACATATTACATGTTGAAGATAATAAAGATACGCAAAAAATTTTAGAGATGCTTCTAGAAAAACATGCGCGAGTTTCAACCGCGAATAATTTGCATGAAGCAAAAAAAATGCTCGAAAAAGAAAAATATAATCTGGTTATCTTAGATTTATTGCTGCCCGATGGAAATGGCGCAGACATTCTACCATTGATATCAAAATATCATGCGCCGGTACTTGTATTTTCTGATACTCAATTGAATGAAGATTATTCAAAGTATGTGAGCCAGGCATTGCTTAAGTCGAGTTCTTCAAATGACATTTTATTAAACACAATTAAAAACCTTCTTTAACGGTTTAATTTAAAGGAGATAGGGATGACTGATAAAGAATTAAAAAAGATTTTATATGCTGAAGATGAAGCAGATATAAGAGCGATTGCGCAAATTGCTTTGGAAGATATTGGTGGGTTTACAGTAAGGTATTGTGCTAATGGGAAAAAAATTCTCGAAGCCGCTGAAGTATACATTCCTGACTTGCTTTTATTGGATGTAATGATGCCTGAATTGGATGGGCCTACGACCTTACGAGAATTACGCAAGAATCCAAATTTTATAAAAATACCTGCTATTTTTATGACTGCGAAGATACAAGCTAATGAGATAGCAGATTACAAAGCAATCGGAGCAATTGATGTAATTAAAAAACCTTTTGACCCTTTAACCCTGGCGACGTCAATAAAGAATGCATGGTTGAACTATAATGGATGAGAAAATACAGGAAAAATTACACGATCTTTTTGTTCTCTATAGCAAGAATCTTCCGGAGAAAATTCATAGTATAGAGGTACAATGGCATGCGCAACTCAAACAATGGGATATGGCGGGTTTTCAAAACTTTCATCGCGATGTCCATAGTTTGTGTGGCTCAGCGGGAACCTATGGTTATACTGAATTGGGTAAGACAGCACGTCAGATGGAAATATTATTAAAGGAAATTCTAGCGAGTGGGGAACTAACACATGACGATCAAGAAAAAATTCATGTCTTTTTTGGTCAACTCAAAAGCGTATTGGCTCATGAGGCGCCTAAAAAACCGTTAGCTTTTGCAGATGAATCGATACATACAGACAATAAATTAGTGTATGTATTGGAGCAGGAAACCGAGTTAGTTAATGAACTTAGTGACAATCTGAACCAAGCAGGTTATCACGCACAACCTCTAAAAGACATCACGTCATTATTGACTTCAGTTCGAGAAAAACAACCCATTGCAATCATTATTGATACCAATTATTTGGAAAAACCGGCATTGGAACAGCTGGTTGCGATACAAGACAATCAAAAAACACCAACACAGTTATTTTGTATCGTGCCTAATGCAGACTTATTGCCGCGACTTACCGCAATTCGTGCGGGTTGTGTGGCGTATTTCCAAAAGCCCCTTGATGTATCTTATCTGGTACAGGAATTAAATATAAATTGTAGTTCGGCTCTGAACGAAGCATACCGCATTCTCATTCTCGATGATTCTAAATCATTAGCTGAATATTATTCTTTGATTTTAAAGCAAGCGGATATGATTACGCGAGCCATCACCAATCCATTAAATTTATTAAAAGAGCTTGAAACCTTTCAGCCTGATTTACTGCTAATGGATGTGTACATGCCAGAATGCTCTGGTTTGGAGCTTGCAACGCTATTGCGTAAGGATAGAAGATACACAAAAATGCCTATTATTTTCCTCTCCACAGAGGATGATAAAAATAAAAAACTAGCCGCCATTAGTTTGGGGGGCGACGACTTTCTAACCAAACCTATTTCTCCTCATGATTTAGTTTCAGCAGTTCGTTCGCGCTCCAATCGAGCGAGTATTTTAAATTACTACATGACAACAGATAGTCTGACCGGTTTATTAAACCACTCAAGTATTTTGAATCGTTTAAACATTGAAGTTGCGCGGGCAAAACAACAGAATTTATCTTTATCCTTTATCATGATCGATATTGACCATTTTAAATCGATTAATGATACCTATGGCCATCCATTCGGTGATCTTGTCATTAAAAAGCTAGCCTCTCTATTTATGGTGAGCTTGCGTAATCGAGATATTATCGGACGATATGGAGGGGAGGAGTTTGCGCTGATATTGCCGGGCGCTGATCTTGAAAGCAGTCAAAAAATTTGCAATGACTTGCGCCTTCAATTTTCTAGAAATTATTTTACTGTGAATGAGCAAAAAGTACATGTAACGATTAGTGTCGGTATTTCTTATTTTAATGGTAGCAATGATATTAACAGTATTCTAATTCAGGCGGATAAGGCTTTATATAAGGCCAAGGAAAATGGCCGCAATCAAGTAGTTGTCTTTGATGAAACGGTTATTTTGAGTTAGTTTGCGATTGTATTTTTTTGGAGCTAAGAGGCAAAATAACTGAATAAATGTGCGCTGGGCTTAACAGCCCAGCTTACACTACACAGGTTAAGGTTGAAATACGTCTTGTTGGATTCCGCCGACAACCCATTGAGGGCTATTAGAGAATTGACGAAAATGCCAAATTTCATCAAGCTGACTTATAGGCTCATCATTTTCTTTAATAGAGCCAGTAAATCGAACGCTCGCAATTAGAGAATTAGATTGTCTTGAAACATCTAGTAATTCGGCCTCTAAAGTGATGACGTCTGTTTTATTGGGTGCATCACCCCGCTCATCCAGTTGCATTTTGATTTCTGCAAATACTTCAGGTGCGGTGAATTCGCCCAAATCCTGAAGATTTTTTTGATCGTACGCCGCTTGCAAGCGATTAAATGTCACCTTGGCTTCACGCAAAAAGGTTTCTGGTACAAAGCCTGCAGGATATTCGGCAACGTCATTATCGGCATTACCAGAAGCACCCATGGAGCTGCTATTGAATGACTGGTTAAAGTTACTAAAAGGACTTTGGTTAAATGAGCGGTTTTGCCCTTGTCCTGATTGAAAACCAGGTTGCATTCTTTTGCGGAAAAAACCGACAATAAAGAAAATGGCCGCTCCTAAAATTAACCATGTTAGGATCCCGGTACCAAGACCATGTCCCATAAATAAACTGGTAAGCAAGCCGCCAATTAATAAACCACTGAGTATTCCACCCCATCTGCTTGGATTTTTTGTGCTTTGCCCCATAACACTGGATTTCTGTACTTTATTCGGGGACAGAGCACTTTGTGAGCGCTGTATACCAAAACTTCTGCCTGCACCAAAACGTTTGGCAGAGGCTTCGTTAATAAACAGTCCAAAACTTAATAATGTAATAAGCAAATAGGAAATAAACGTACGCATAGCATTGACCTTTCTTATTCAGTAGAGATTAAGAGTATATATGAATTCAAATAAATCTGCCTCTTTGTTGCTAAAATTTTAGCTATAATTAAAAAATTGGACGCTTTTAAAATGCAGGCTCATGAAAATAGGATAGCCTAAAATCCAAGGTAGCTAATTCCTACTTTATCTAAATCATAGGGAGTTGATTATGTTTGAGCATCAAAAAGATGGGGGTGAACGTTTCGTTGCTTCTGCGCACGCGCTGCAAAAAAAAATTACGAAGTCAGAAGTTTCAATTCAACTCCAGGCCTTAGTGAGTCGTATTGACGAGGAAATAATACATTGCAAGCAGCAAAAGGAAAAATATCCAAGGATGCAACTATATGCAGATAAAGTATCGGTTTTACATGCTACCAAGAGTTATCTTTGTGGCAATATCGGGTTTGATCTTTTAGAAGAATATATGAGAGTATACCCTAAGTGGGATAAAAGTCTTGAAAAATCCAATGCAAAAACACTGATTCATGAAGCAATTGCTTTTAAAAGCGTTCCGCAATAATCCGCTTCGATGCGATTAGAAATAAATGGTTAACGAGTGCGTTTTGAAGGTATTTGCTCATGCTTGAACCTTTGGTCAAGATTCAAGCATACCTCCTGTAAAGCTAGACTATAGAGTCACGCAATGTAAAGCCATTCAATATTCCTGGAGTGAAGGGATTTACTTGATTATTTGTTTTTAATAAGTAACGTCCTGAATTACTGTTAATTTCAAAGAGAATTTGCAAGTTGGAGCTGTCTTGCTCATCAACCAGAACATTTACTTTTTCTAGCAGTTTAAATAAGGCCCAGGCTCCTTGTTCTGCAAGCTCATAATGATTGCCTTCAATGGAATCCAGTGCAAGTTTTGCATTAGGTAGTGGCCAGGTAAACCGGGTTAGAGAATCACTTCCTTGATTGTCTGTTAATTTGATACTGCCAATTTGAAGTTCTAGATTAGCGACTACGGGGTCAAGGCTGATTTTTTGTAAACTAAAATCAATTTTGCTTTCTTCACCATGATCAGGGAAGAACATATTGGTAATAATATTGGCTCGTATGAGTGCATCTAATGTTTCTGTCGCGATGGGTAATACCGAATCATTGACTGCTTTAGGTTTCCATTCTGCACTGGATACATCTAAAAAGGGTTTCACAAAATTTTCAGTAAATGTGTTCAATGCACCATGAGTAGAAAAGAAATGATTAAAATCATTAATTGCTATTTCTTCTGGTTGTGATGTGTCAAAAGGATAGCGTTTGGCAATAGTGGTTTGGAATTCTCTATAAACAGTTTGTTGCCATTGTTGGTTGATATATTGACGGCTGTCTTTGATTAAAATGCTCCAGGTGTCGCTTGCTAATTGTTTTGTCCAGGTACTTAATGGCTCAGGTAATTGTCGTGCTTGGTTGTAAAGCAAACTGACTGGATCGGACGCACTATCACTGGCAAAGCGTGTTCTAATAATATTAAACGCAGTTTTACCACCATCATTTATCATAGATAAAGTTGAAATAAAGCGTTCTAAATCAACGATTTTTAGATCAAGTTCTTTAGTACTGGAATGACTCATTAAGTTTAAATCAGTAAACTGATTGGCTATAGAATGATTAAAGGGGGATGCGTTATTGGATAGATCTGCTTTAGTTTCTTGTTGAATTAAGCTGATTATTTTACTCAGCGCATGAGATTGCTCAACGTTTTTAACTATTTGTCGTCCTGCTTGATAATCCTGGTAATGTAACGGTTGCGATTTACGCATGAATGTTTGCCACCAGGTAACATAATCAAAGCAATACGCTTGAGTTATCATTTCCTGTAACTGAACTGAATCATTGCGTGCAAGTATCCAGTTTTCCTGTTGTAGGCTATGGCTAATATCAGGAATCCTTTGCATCACGTCATTAAAGCCTGCGCGGGTAAAGTAAACGGGCAGCTCGCTGGTTGCCAATACAAAACCATTAACCTCAATTTTTTGTTTTGCCGTCGGGAAAAACTCTTTGGCGATGGAGTAATAGAGATAACTGCTGGGTAATGCATTTAAATAGTTTCTGGCATCACTAATTATCTGTTGCTTCACAATGATATTTTTAGGAGGTTTACTTAACAGAAGTTTAAGCAGTGCTAATTGTTTCTTTAAAGCAGGTTCCGGTTGATTTTTCCATTGTGCGGCAAACCAATCTTGTACTTGCATTGCTGAAAAGTGTTCTGGCTGGCTAAGCATCAAGTAAATTTTCAACGCGTTATAGCGCACAATAGGTGTATTCCCTGGATTATTGATTACCTCTTCTAATTCATAAGTTAATGAAGGTAAAAACTCACCATGCAGGCGATTTTGGGCATTGTGGTGCAAGTTAGATTTTAATTGGTGTACTGTGGGCAGTGATAAGGAGTTGCTCGGAATGTTATTCATTGTTTTGGCGGCATTAGATAAATGATAAAGCGCCTGCTTTTCTTTATTTTTTTGACTCTTGAGGATATCGTAAGCCAGTAACTCTTTACTTGCTGCATCCAGGAGATGCGCTGTTTTGTAATGGTTGTAGCTTAAGAGGAGTAAACTGATACCGGCAATACTTGCAGTCGCGGCAATAATGGGTTTTTGCGAAAATCGTCTAGTCTGCGGGACCTGGCTGCAGTGTTCCTGAATAGTTCTTAATGCGCCTTCAACAAAATAAGCCCTGAAATTTGTAGCTTGAGGGAAGGTATCTTGCACGATTAAGGCGTATTCATGTTGAATTTTTTTATTTAGGCGATCAATGCTCACGCCGCCTTGCTCTGCACTGCTAAAATAAACGGAATGTAAATTAAAGAGCTTAGGAGAGATCCCTTGGATTAATGCTTGAATAGGGGCTCGTAAACTCGCCACCTGCAATGGAAACTCCCGAATTAAACTGCGTCTCATGGTTGAGCGAGCAGGGTGCATTTTATTAATTACTTGCTGACCAATTTGTTCTATAAGTTGGTTGAATTGTAATGAATAGGCTTCTATTTTTTTCTTTAGCTCATTTCTACAATCGAGTGAAAACCCTAGAGGTTTCGATAAATCCGTTGCATGGTCTGCTTGATAAAATTCGGTGAAGCCTGCGAGGGTATCCATTTTGGTAAATATTAATGCAAGATTGACGGAGTAACCTAGATTGGCTCCAAATCGTTCTAACAATTGCAGATGTGCTTTTTTATGTTCTGCAAATTGTCCTGAATCGGCAATAAGTAATTCGTTTACATCAATGCATAAAACAAGGCCAGTAATTTTTAGATGGGCGTTGCAGCGGTTTAATTGCTTCAGCGTAGCTTGTAATAAGGTTTTGCTGTTGGTCAGCCAGCTTTCGCCAAGCTCAATGATGATGCCTTTCTGGTTGAAATAAATTTTTGCATGTTGCTCGCTGAAAACGGGTATTTCTTCCATATTGCTTTGTTTTAATATGGCCGATTTACCTTGGGCGTTTCTACCGGTAATTACTACAAAAGACAGTGGATTGCTTTGTGGTTTTAATTGTGAAAGTATTTTTTTTATAGCATCACATAATGCGCGTAACGAGTTGTCCATTAGCTATCCAGAAGAGCAAGTTGGGTATGTCCAAATAAAACGGTTTTTGCTTTATTCTCCAATAAATATTGGCTAGTAAAAAAAGCAAGTGCTACTACAGCAACCGCAGAAATCAGCGTTATTATGACGGCTTTATAATTTTTTTTAACTATTTGGGGTATCGGGTTTTCATTAAATAAGCGGCGTGGTTGATTAAACCGATTTTGTTGGATTATTTGATAAAGGTCCTCAATGTAATTATCTAAAGCCTGTCGTCCATCAGCCTTGAGATGATAATGGCCTTCAAAACCTACAATCAGGAAAAAATAAACCAACTCAATAAGGTCTAGGTATTGATTTGGCCGCTCCTTAATGTAATTAAGGATTTCAAAAAAACGATGTTGCGGTTGCGCATCATCATTCGTTAGTGGGGTAAATGCTTTAAATTCAGCGCTAATTTGATAGACGCGCATGTAGTTTTTACCAATTATTTCGTCTATGGTTGCTGACATTAAATAATAGGCAATCGCAGCAAAGTCCGCAGGATATTTCGATGCATCCATTTTGCTTTGAAAAGCAAGTAATTCATGCTCAATGTTGTCTCTGATATTCTCAATAGCAGGGAGTGACGGACTAAGACAAAGCCGCTCTAATAGCGATAATAGAGGGCCTGCTGCAGCAACCAAGGCATTATTAGAAAATGGAGCAATGAATAATTTTGAGCGATAGTAACCTTGCGGGGCAAGCATGGATCCCGAATTTACAAGGTGACTGCTGACCAGTGAGGCTGGATAATGCGCAACTGTCATGGTCGTGCTCCTAATGGGTCTTGATTCAAGCATGAAATCGTAGTGCAAACACTCTAATGTAAAAAGAAGATGATACGTTATATAACGCGCAGAGTTCAAGTGATCACGCTCGATGATATGGGAATCTCTTACATGGATAATGAGCTGAATAAATAAAATGTAGGTTGGGCCTTGGCCCAACAAAAGACTATAGTATATTTGCATTTAAGGAAATGTTGGGCCAAGGCCCAACCTACAGCAAATTCAGCCCTGTTCATGCCGAACCTAGGCCACACTTTAAGACTGAGTCTGAATAATTTATTTGCATCATTCCTTAACAATAAGGTACTATTCGTGTTTGCCAGATATAGAACTAATTTGGTACTATATTTATAATATAGATAAAAAAGTAATTAAGCCGGTTTTTTGTCTCTAATTAAGACTTATTTAGTACTAGATTATTCGATTTTGAGGTGTTATGCTGCGCATCAGCAAGTTGGCCGATTATGGAACAGTTGTGATGGTTTATCTCGCCAGACACGCGCAAGAATTATGTAATGCTCGTGATATTGCATTACATACTCATCTGACTGTACCTACGGTAAGTAAAATTTTAAAACGTTTGACGAGCGCAGGTTTGTTAACTTCGGTGCGTGGAGTGACTGGAGGATATCGATTGCGACGACCTGCAACTGAGATTTCAGTGTCGCAAATAATTTTTGCATTGGAAGAACATCGTGGTTTCACAGAGTGTCGTTTACAACCTAATGAGTGTTCGTTACAAGATGTTTGTACGATTCAGGGTAATTGGCGATTGATTAGCCAAGCAATTGAAACGGCTTTGGATAGTGTCAGTTTAGCGACTCTGGCTAAACCAACGTTACAAGCACATGATGTGGAGCGAGTTCGACAATTGGCAAGTGGAGTTAATCGTGGCTAAAAGCAGTGAGCAAATTAATTCTCTGCTCGATAGAGAATATCAACATGGGTTTACAACGGACATTGAAGTAGATACTTTTGAGCCCGGGCTGGATGAAGAGGTAATTCGCCGTTTATCCGCAGTGAAGGGTGAACCAGAGTTTTTACTTGAGTGGCGTTTAAAAGCTTATAGGCATTGGTTAACCATGTCTCCTCCCCAATGGTCCAGTGTGCATTATCCACCAGTGGATTATCAGGCACTTTCTTATTATTCAGCGCCTAAAATGAAAAAAGATGCACCCAAAAGTCTGGATGAAGTGGACCCCGAATTACTAAGAACATATGAGAAATTGGGCATTCCTTTAAGGGAACAAGAAATGCTGGCAGGTGTTGCCGTAGATGCTGTGTTTGATAGCGTTTCTGTCGCTACGACATTTAAAGCCAAACTCGCTGAAAAAGGCGTCATTTTTTGTCCTATTTCTGAGGCAGTACATAAATACCCTGAATTGGTCATGCAATATTTGGGTTCAGTAGTACCTTATCGTGATAATTTTTATGCAGCTTTGAATTCTGCTGTTTTTAGTGATGGCTCTTTTGTTTACATACCCAAAGGGGTACGTTGTCCTATGGAGCTATCTACTTATTTCCGTATTAATGCGGCGTCTACAGGGCAATTCGAACGTACCTTGATTGTTGCGGATGTGGACAGTTACGTTTCTTATCTTGAAGGGTGTACCGCACCTATGCGCGATGAAAATCAATTGCATGCCGCAGTGGTCGAGCTGGTTGCTTTGGATGGGGCGCAAATTAAATATTCCACAGTCCAAAATTGGTATCCTGGTGATAAGGAAGGAAAAGGGGGTATTTATAATTTTGTGACTAAGCGTGGGGCGTGCCGTGGTAAACGGTCTAAAATCTCCTGGACGCAAATTGAAACAGGTTCGGCGATTACTTGGAAATATCCTAGTGTGATTTTACAAGGGGATGATTCCGTGGGCGAATTTTACTCTGTTGCTTTAACCAATAACTATCAACAAGCTGATACAGGCACGAAAATGGTTCATATTGGTAAAAACACGCGTTCAACCATTATTTCCAAAGGAATCAGTGCGGGACGTGCACATAATGCTTATCGTGGTTTGGTGCGTATTGCACCAACAGCGACAAATGCGCGTAATTACACTCAATGTGATTCTATGCTTATGGGTTCTGAATGTTCTGCACATACTTTTCCGTATATAGAGGTCAAAAACCCTACAGCACAAGTAGAACATGAGGCAACGACTTCAAAGATCAGCGAAGAGCAATTGTTTTATTGCCAGCAACGAGGAATTGATACAGAGGATGCTGTGTCGATGATTGTAAATGGTTTTTGTAAACAGGTATTAAAAGAATTACCTATGGAGTTTGCGGTGGAAGCAACTAAATTGCTAGGTCTGAGTTTAGAAGGGGCAGTAGGCTAATATGTTAGAAATTAAAGACTTAAATGTTGAAGTAAATGAGCAAGCCATTTTAAAAGGCATTAATCTTCAAGTAAATGCGGGTGAAGTTCATGCCATTATGGGGCCTAATGGTTCGGGAAAAAGTACTCTGTCTAAAGTATTAGCTGGTCATCCTTCTTATCGCATGACTGGTGGAGAAATCAGCTATCTAGGCAAAGACTTATCACCCTTAGCGCCTGAAGAGCGAGCGCGTGCGGGTGTCTTTTTATCGTTTCAATATCCTGTAGAAATACCAGGTGTTACCAACGTTAACTTTCTCAAGGCGTCTGTTAATGCAGTACGTAAAGGCCAGGGGAAAAATACATTAGATGCGATTGAGTTTCTGAGTTTCATTCGCGAGAAATGTCAGTTACTGGAAATGGATGAAAGCTTTTTATACCGCAGTATTAACGAAGGGTTTTCTGGCGGTGAGAAAAAGCGTAATGAAATTTTACAGATGGCTGCACTGGAACCAAAGCTTGCTATCCTTGATGAAACTGATTCAGGCTTGGATATTGATGCATTACGTATTATTTCTCAGGGTGTTAATGCGATGCGTTCCCCAGAACGTTCTATTATTTTAGTAACGCATTATCAGCGGTTGCTTGATTACATTGAGCCAGATTTTATTCATGTGTTGGTCAATGGCCGTATTATTATGTCCGGCGATAAATCATTAGCACTTGAATTAGAGAAAAAAGGGTATAGCTGGCTTGAGGAAACGGTGTAGTGATGAGCGAGATTGTGGATTTTTACCAACAACGGGCAAAAGCCAGTGTTTCTAGCTTGCCTTGGCTTGCCCAGTTGCAAACTAAAGCATTAATGGATCTGAGTCGGCATGGTTTTCCAACACGGCATGATGAAAATTGGAAATATACCAGTGTTGATGCTTTATTAAATCAACCCTTTATGCGTGCTGATGTTGTAGAGCGCTCTCAAGATTCTGTGACTGCGGCATTTGATGAGAAAGCATACTTTGATTTGCCAATAAAGCAGAATTTATTGATCCAAAACGGATGTATATCCGGTGAGGAGCAGCTGGCTAAAGCACTACCTAAGGGCGTATTAGTCCTTCCTTTATCCATAGCGTTAGCTCAGTATCCTGAGTTGTTGAAACCCTATTTAGGTACTATTTTAAAACAAGAGCATGGTTTTCATTATTTAAATACAGCGATGATTCACAGCGGCGTGTTGGTTTATATTCCCGCAGGAGTCGTTATTGAAGAGCCTATCGCGCTAACCCATATACAAGACCGCATGAATCAAGCGGTTTATTTGCGCCATTTGATTATTGCCGAAGCAAACAGCCAAGCGACAATCATTGAAGATTATCAAGGTTTGGCTGATTGTTGCTATTTGACTAATAAAATCACTGAGGTGGTGGTTGGTACCGGAGCAAAATTAACACATTGTACGATTCAAAGAGAGAGTAAGTCCGCTTTTCACTTTGGTCATTTATCTGTACAACAACTAGCTGGCAGTGAGTTTGCTAATCATTCTCTAAGCCTTGGTGGGCAATGGGTGCGTTCCGATATTAGTTTGTATTTGCAAGAAGAAAAAGCACACTCCATGATGAATGGGATTTATGCTCCTGCTGATGGACAACATGTTGACCATCATACAACGGTACAGCATCTAGTACCTTATTGCAGCAGCGAGCAGGATTATAAAGGTATCCTCACCGGTCGTTCGCGTGCAGTATTTAATGGTAAGGTGATTGTTGCGAAAGATGCACAACATACGGATGCCAAACAACAAAATAAAAACCTGTTGCTTTCAGCAAATGCAGAAATAGATACCAAGCCGCAGCTAGAGATTTTTGCTGATGATGTATTGTGTTCGCATGGGGCGACAGTTGGACAATTGGATGAGGACGCATTATTTTATTTAGCAACCCGTGGAATAGATAGACTTGAGGCATCACACTATTTAATCCATGCTTTTGCTAGTGATAATTTGCGACTTATTCCCCATAGGCAATTGGCAGATTACATGGGGCATTTATTAACACAACAGTTGGGATAAGCTAATGGACGCTTTGGATATTCAAGCAATTCGTAAAGAGTTCCCTGTACTCAATCAGAAAATAAACGATTTTGATTTAATTTATTTTGATAATGCTGCAACGGCGCAAAAGCCTAAAGCAGTGATTGAGGCGATGTCTCGTTATTATGAGCATGATAATTCGAATGTCCATCGTGGTGTGCATACCTTAAGTGTCAGAGCAACAGAGCATTTTGAAGCGGCTCGTTCTAAAGTAAAACGCTTTATTAATGCCAATGCACCACAGGAGTGTATTTTTGTTCGCGGCACCACAGAGGCAATTAATTTGGTCGCGCAAAGTTTGGTCGCACCACGTATTTTACCTGATGAAGAAATTTTAATTACCCATATGGAACATCATTCCAATATTGTTCCTTGGCAGATGGTGTGCAAAAAAACAGGAGCTAAACTGCAGGTTGCACCTATTTCTCTTGATGGTGAAGTTTTATTAGAAGAGTTTGCCAAAAAATTAAATAAAAATACAAAATTTGTTGCAATTTCGCATGTTTCTAATGCCTTAGGGACGATTAATCCTGTAAAAGAAATGATTAAGATGGCTCATGAGTATGGTGCCGAAGTATTACTTGATGGCGCACAAGCTGCTCCTCACCTGCCTATAGATGTACAAGATTTAGGGTGTGATTTTTATGCATTTTCAGGGCATAAATTATATGGCCCTACAGGTATCGGGGTTTTATGGGGTAAAGAGGCGCTTTTGAATGCCATGTCTCCTTATCAGGGAGGGGGCGAGATGATTAACTACGTGACCTTTGATGCAACAGAATATGCACCCCTTCCGCATAAATTTGAGGCAGGTACGCCGGATATTGCGGGTGTGATTGGTTTAGGTGCTGCTATAGATTATTTAGAGTCTTTAGATTTGGACGCGATTGCTGCTTATGAGACTGAGTTATTAGAGTATGCAACTGTCGGGGTACGCGCTGCAGGCTTTAATATTATTGGGACTGCACAACACAAAGTACCGGTTGTTTCTTTTGTGCATGGAACAATCCATGCTCATGACGTAGGAACTATTTTAGATAGTGAAGGAATTGCAGTGCGTAGTGGCCATCATTGTGCTATGCCATTGATGGATTTTTATAACGTTGCTGCTACGTCACGAATTTCCTTGTCGTTTTATAACACCAAAGAGGAAATTGATCGGTGCATCAAAGCGTTGCATCGGGTTAAAGAGGTATTTGCATGAGTGCAGAACTGCGTGAGCTTTATCAGGAAATCATTATCGATCATAATCGCAATCCACGTCATCATTATGAAATGAAAGATGCAACGGTTCAAGCGAATGGTTTTAATCCTTTATGCGGTGATAAATTAACTGTTTATGCCAAAATCGAAAAAGATTTGATCACTGAGTTAAGCTTTTTAGGATGTGGTTGTGCCATATCTCAAGCTTCGGCTTCTCTGATGACGGACTCTATAAAAGGCAAAACGATAGAGGAAGCACATGAAATGTTCCATCGCTTTCATCATATGTTGACGCAAAACGAAGAAAGCCAGTTGCTCTATATGGACAAGCTGCTGGTTCTTGCCGGAGTGAAGGCTTATCCAGCCCGAGTAAAATGTGCTACTTTGGCCTGGCATACCTTGGAAGCGGCGTTGAATAAAGACAGTAACGTGGTGAAAACAGAATAGAAAGAATTGTAGCCTGGCTGCAAGCAACCAGGCTATGTACTACGTTACTACATACCAAAAAAGTAGGTACTTTATGTTTGGTTTTAAGAAAAAACAGGATTCAGAATTATTGAAAGAGGCCATTGTTAATGCGCTTAGGGAAGTTTATGACCCTGAAATTCCCGTTAATATTTATGATTTGGGTTTAATTTATGATGTGTCCATTGATGATGAAGCCCACGTTGCCATTCAAATGACGTTAACTACTCCTGGTTGTCCTGTTGCCCAAACTTTTCCAGGAACCGTAGAACAAGCCGTTAATAAAGTTGAAGGGGTGCGTGATTGTACTGTGGAATTAGTTTGGGAGCCGCCTTGGTCTCAGGAGCGAATGACTGAAGCCGCGCGTCTTGAATTGGGAATTTTTTATTAAAATGTGGCAACCTTCAGCGCCTATTGAGCTGTTGCGCCAACGTGCAGCATTAGTAACCAAAATACGCCATTTCTTTTCTGAACGCGGTTATCTGGAAGTTGAAACGCCAATTATGGCCCGCTATGGCACAACCGATGTTTATTTGAGTAATATCAAAGCAACTTTTCGTGACGAAACCTATTGTTTACAAACTTCCCCTGAATATCATATGAAGCGTTTGCTTGCGGCGGGAAGTGGCTCTATTTTTCAAATAGCACGAGTATTTCGTGACGATGAGTTAGGACGTTGGCATAATCCAGAATTTACATTGTTAGAGTGGTATCAACTGGGCATTGATCATCATGCGTTGATGGATGAAATGGACCTTTTTCTGCAAATGGTAATGCAATCTGAATCGATGATTAGAAAAACCTATCAACAGGCTTTTCTTGAGGCGTGTGATATTGATCCATTAGCGGCGACCATAGCGCAACTTCGTCAAGTCTTGGTACGTTTTGATTTGGATAATGTATTGCCTCCTGAGGAAGAAGATAGAGATCAATATCTATTTTTACTGATGAGCCATGTCGTTGAACCTTTTCTAGGAAAAGAACATGCGCCAGTTGCAGTGTATAATTTTCCTGCCTCACAAGCTGCTTTAGCAAAAATTAATGACGGGGTGGCCGAACGGTTTGAAGTGTATTATCAGGGCGTGGAATTAGCAAACGGTTTTCATGAGTTGACCGATGCGGACGCCCAAGCAAAACGTTTTGCTCAAGACCAAAAACTAAGAAGCGACAAAGGCTTTCCCTCGGTGGATGCAGATCACTATCTTTTGCAGGCGTTAGAGTATGGATTGCCTGCATGCAGCGGTGTCGCTTTGGGTGTTGATCGACTATTGGCTTTAGCCTTAAAACAAGCTGAAATTGCTAAAATTATTTCTTTTGATTTTGCTAGAGCGTAGCCCAGAATTTGTATTCGTCATGGAAAAACAATAACCTGGGTTTCGCTGCGCTTTACCCAGGCACATGTGTTTAAACTATGGAGGGTACTGAAGAGTTATGTTTTCCTTTCTGAAACTCGAGGTATTCTTTTTGTTCTTTTGCAGTGAACGTGCGAAATTCAGTTATTTTCGCGGTAATTCTTTCCGTAAGAATTTGTTGATACTCAGAATAATCCGCAGCAGACGCCACAAAATCTTTAGGGGTATTAAAACAATAACGTATGTAGCTTAGTTGTTCCTGCGTTGCTTTTGGAAGGGTAATTTTGGGACAAAAAATACTTTTAAGAACTAATAAAAAAGCAGAGCTAATAATATTTTCTAATTCTTGAGCAATTAAATTAAATTCCTCTCGTCGCTCTATGGGAATGGTATCCAATTCCCCATTAATCATTTCAACATAATCTGCTTTTAATTTACTTGAAAACGGCATACTACAAAAACTCATCCTGATATTAATTGCCCGCATTATATAAAAATTGATCATGAAATAGCAATAGAAATAAATTACCCCGTATAAATGTATGTGAATCCGGAGGGACGATGACTTGTAGTGCCTGGGGTTAGAACATTAAGGCTTTTTTTTAAACCTCTGCACCTTTTTGTAAAGCATCTTCTTCTGCAGGAGACATCTCAGGGATAAAAACTTCTTTTATACCCTGTTGGCCTAGAACACTGGGCAACGAAAATGTTACTTTGTATTGCTCGTGGTATGAGCTAATAGGAATAACAGCGCGTTCATCACGGACAATGATTTCTGCAATCCGCGCACAAACCATGCCTATTCCATACTGACTGGCATTGTTTCCTTCAATAATTGTAATGTTGGCGAATTTTACCTCGCGTTCCATGCGTTGCTTAAATTGTTCTATATTCTGTGTCAATAAAGAGGATAAAGGCTTACCGCCTATTTGCACTGAGGACCATAAAAATACAGATGAAGTACCATGTTCCCCAATGACGTGTGCATTGACATCAATTGGGCTGACATTAAAGTGTTTGGCAATATGAAAACGAAAACGAAGTGTATCAAGATAAGTTCCTGTGCTAATGACTCGATCATGTCCAGCCAATTTACGCGCAACATCTGCCAATGGGTCAGGAGGATCCGTGACAATCATAATGATTGCCTGTGGCGATGCTTTTACTGCTTTAGGAATAATGTCTGCAAATATTTGGGCGTTGGTACTCAATAGTTTAAGGCGGCCTTTAGCTACTTGAAGCTCATTTCATAATAAGCAGGATCTGCTTTTGTATAATGATTATTCTCTGTAGTTAATTTTATAATCAAATTTTGGCAATCTTTCTCTGAGATACATAGCGTTAAGTGCAGGGCACATAACCCCGGTTTTATTTCGCCAGCAGGCAATACTGCACATAACCCCCCTTGTGTTTTAATCACATCAGGGTTTTTGACTGAAAACAAGGGAGAATAATTGGCGCAATCTTTACTTGTTGCGACGGTAGATGAATAAAGTGATGTTTTATTGGTATTGATTTTGATTACTGAAATTAAATCACTTTTTTCAGCGTATAAATTGTCTCGTGCCAGTTGGCAATAGTCTGTTTCGGCGAAAGCAGTGCCCATGCTAAGAGAAAAAAGTACCGCTAAGATGAATTTTGTCATGGGAAAATGAAGTAAGTGAGGATACTTTAATTATATTGGAACATTTGATTTTTTGGTTAGAACGATTATTAATTTTCGCACCCTCACCCGTCGCTTTGCGATGACCTCTCCCATATACGAGTGAGGGGATTGAATTTACCCAATCTCATTCCGCACATATCGATTTGTTTTCGGCAATAATAGAATAGACTTCGTTATCGCCAATAATGAGATGATCAAGTAAACGAACATCAACTAATTCCAAGGCCTCACGGATACGTTCGGTAACGACAATATCCTGATGACTGGCATCGGATATTCCTGAGGGGTGATTATGGGCAAGAATGAGGGCTGCTGCATTAAGTTGTAAGACCCGCTCTATGATGGGTCTAGGGTGAATAGTTGCTGTATTGATTGTGCCGGAAAAGAGCTCTTCATAGGCAATGATGCGATGCTGATTATCGAGAAACAATGCAGCAAAGGTTTCATTTTTATAATCGCGCAAACGCTTTTTTAAATAAGCATAGGTTTGTTTGCTGTTTGTGATTTGGGTGTCTTTTTGTAATTGAATGAAATCACTGCGTCGACACATTTCTTTAACTGCTTGTAACTGTGCATAGCGAACTTCGCCTAAACCAGGTACTTGTTTAAAACGTTGTTTATCGGCATTAAGAACCGCTCGTAAATCCCCTAAATGTTTGAGGAGGTCAAATGCTATGTGGACACAGGACTTTTTACGAGTACCAGAGCTGATAAAAATTGCGAGTAATTCAGTATCTGAGAGGCTTTGTGCACCATAAGTGAGCAGTTTTTCACGCAAGTTCAACTGCCGTGTTGATTGGACAACCGTCATTTTTCTATTCCTTTATTGCGAAGTTTATGCTTTGATCGAAGCTATTCTTATCAAAAAAGACCAGTCATGCAAGATTTTATTGGGAAAAAAGTACTTCTTGGGGTGTGTGGAGGGGTTGCTGCGTATAAATCAGCATACTTGATTCGCGAGTTAACTCGTGCTGGTGCTGAGGTCAACGTAGTGATGACACAATCAGCTCAGGAGTTTGTGAGTCCTTTGCAAATGCAAGCGCTATCAGGCAACAGTACCCGAACTGATTTATTTGATGCTCAGGCAGAGCGTGCTATGGGACACATTGAGCTGGCGCGTTGGGCTGATTATTTAGTGATTGCTCCTGCTTCTGCAAACATGATTGCGAAAATGGCTCAAGGTATTGCAGATGATTTACTGTCTACATTATATCTCGTTGCAGAAGTGCCAGTACTTGTTTGCCCTGCTATGAATCATAGCATGTGGCATCATCCTGCAACCCAAGCCAATTGTACGATTTTGCGAGAAAGAGGGGTAATTTTTGTAGGTCCTGAAGAAGGATCGCAAGCCTGTGGTGAGTATGGTTTGGGGCGTGTGAGTGATGTGCAACAAATCATGAGTGCATTACGTTTATATGATGTACATCAGTTATTAGTGGGCAAAAAAGTGCTCGTCACTGCGGGACCTACTCGTGAACCCATGGACCCAGTGCGCTATATCAGTAATTACAGTTCTGGCAAGATGGGATACGCCATGGCTGAAGCTGCGGCGATGGCCGGGGCGCAAGTTACTTTAATTAGTGGGCCAACTTCGTTACAGGCTTCAATTGGAATTAAACGCACTCAGGTTGAGTCTGCACAAGAAATGCTTGATGCCGTAATGCAGGAAATGCCTACAGGTGGTATATTTATAGGAACAGCTGCTGTTGCAGATTATCGGGTTGAGTCGCCTGCGTCAGAGAAAATGAAGAAAAAAAATCATGAAGAAATGACGCTTAAACTGATAAAAAATCCCGATATTTTAAGTCGTGTTGCTGATTCAACTCGGGCTTCTTGCGTGGTTGGATTTGCTGCTGAAACCACGGATGTTGTGCATTATGCTACTGAAAAGTTACAACGTAAAAAATTAGATATGATTGTCGCGAATTCAGTAGGAAAAGGACTTGGGTTTGATAGTGAAGAGAATCAAGTCATTGTCATTACAAAAAACAAGCAAATCGAATTGCCCTTAACCCATAAAACACGCTTAGCAGGACAACTTATTGCAATCATTGCTGCAACTCTGCAAAATGATGCGCATTGAGATTAATAGGAAAAATTATGACCCAGGCAATTCAGTTAAAAATTCTTGATGCACGAATCGGCGATACAATTCCATTACCTACTTATGCGACCCATGGTGCGGCAGGATTAGACTTGCGAGTTTGTATCAATGAACCTATGCAAATTGCGCCACAAGAAACCGTATTACTCCCTACAGGCTTATCAATTTATATCGCTGATCCTAAATTGGCGGCAGTGATTTTACCCCGTTCTGGTTTAGGGCATAAAAATGGCATCGTTTTGGGTAATTTGGTGGGGTTAATTGACTCTGATTATCAAGGCGAACTGAAGATTTCTTGTTGGAATAGAGGTATTGAGCATTTCACCGTAAATCCAGGAGAGCGCATCGCTCAATTAGTTTTTATTCCCGTTGTGCAGGCTGCTTTTGAAGTGGTTGATTCATTTACCGAAACCTCCAGAGGTGAAGGTGGATTTGGCAGTTCAGGGAGGCATTAAATGAAATATCAGCAAAAACAAGTTTCCCGTTCTGTGTTTCGTGCTTACGATATTCGCGGCATAATCGGACAAGAATTAGATGAACATGCTTTTTATAGTATTGGACTTGCTCTAGCATGTCATTTGCGTGATTTAAAACGACAACAAATTTTTTTGGCACGTGATGGTCGTCTTACTAGTTTGGCGATGGCTTCGGCTTTAAAGCAAGGACTACTTGATAGTGGGATTGATGTATCTGATTTAGGTGAAGTGCCCACTCCAGTGATGTATTTTGCAATTCATACCCAAGGTCTTGACTGTGGTTTGATGGTAACGGGAAGTCACAACCCAGCAAATTACAATGGGATTAAAATGGTATTGTTGGGTAAAACGTTGATGCAAGCAGATATTGATATCTTGTATCAGTTGGTTTCTGAACGGAAGCGAGTTGTTGGTCAAGGCAAAGAAGTCGCTTTTGATGTGTTACCTACATACAAGCAACGCATTCTAAGCGATATAGAAATCAAACGCCCATTGAAAGTTGTGGTTGACTGCGGGAATGGTATTGCAGGTCCTATTATCCCTGAAGTGCTGACTGAATTAGGTTGTGAGGTGATAGCGCTTTATTGTGATGTCGATGGCCACTTTCCTAATCATCATCCTGATCCAACCATAGAGGCTAATTTAGCTGATTTAAAAGTTGCAGTGGCAGAACATCAAGCAGACTTAGGTCTAGCTTTTGATGGAGATGCAGATCGATTGGGTTTAATTACAAATAATGGTGAGATGATTTGGCCTGATCGTTTGATGATGCTCTATGTTCGTGAATTATTGGCTCGTCTTCCCGGTGCGACTATAGTCTTTGATGTGAAATGCTCCAGCCATTTAGAATCTGTGATTAAAGAGGCTGGTGGGTTACCTAAAATGTGTCCCACAGGTCACTCTATCGTGAAGCATGTGATGAAAGAAGAGGGAGCTGCTCTGGCCGGTGAAATGAGCGGACATTTGTTCTTCAAAGATCGCTGGTATGGATTTGATGATGCCCTATATAGTGCATGTCGTTTGCTCGAAATTATTAGCGAAGCGAATCTAACGGTTAGTGAACAATTTGCAGCGATTCCTAATAGCATTAACACTCCTGAATTGAAAATTGCTATTGCAGATGATGAGAAGTTTCAGTTTATGAAGCGCTTTAATGAAGTGGCAGAGTTTCCTCAGGCACGAGTTATTGCCATCGATGGTTTGCGCGTTGAGTTTGCTAAAGGTTGGGGCTTATTACGTGCCTCAAACACAACACCTTGTCTGGTTGCTCGTTTTGAAGCAGAAGATGAAGATTATTTGGAAAAAATCCAACAATTATTTAAGAAACAAATGCATTTATTAGATGATAAATTAGAGTTGCCATTTTAAGGTAGGCTGTAGCCTGGGTGAAGGCGTAGCTGTAACCCAGGTTAAAGGCCTTAAATCATTTCTCTGAAATAAAACATTTTATTGAAAACTCTTATAAAAAGGGACACATTTAAAAAGTTAGGCTATGATGATTTTTTTATTATGATAAATGGAGTTTACGGTTGGAACATCTAAAGTCTTTCAATACCTCCCAAACGTCTCATGCTGTAGATGTGAATAGAAAAGGTATACCTATTGTAACGATCGGCTATGGTTGTCAATTGACGATTGCCTCGTCTCAAACACTGGCGCATTACTTATCACCAGTGGCTTTACCACCACAGGCGATGGAGGCAATTGAAGCGTCCTATCAATTTTTGAAAATTCATGTTGATTCAAGAGTCCCTATTTATGGCGTGAATACAAACTTTGGTGATCAGGTGCGTTATATCGATACAGCACTCAAAGATACTGACACACAGGATTACTATGATTCGATTAATGAGCGACAAGAAAACATTATTCGTTCTCTTTCTTGCGGCTTAGGCAACATTGTTTCACCGCATATTGTACGTGTGACAATGATGTTGCGTGCTCATTGCTTGGCGCAAGGGTATTCAGGTGTGCATCCCGAATTAATCAATGCCCTATTAGACTTTCTCAATGCGGGAATTACCCCGGTTGTCCGTTGTTATGGTTCTATTGGTGCGAGCGGCGATCTGATTCCTCTGTCTATGATTGCAGCAGCACTTATTGGTGAGCGGGTCGCAGTCACCTATCAGGATCAAGTGATGCTGGCTCCTGAAGCAATTCAATTAGCGGGTCTTAAAGCGTATAAACCAGTGATGCGCGATGGGCTTGCTTTGATTAATGGCACGTCATTTATGACCGCGATTGCCAGCCTGGCCATTTATGATTTGCATCATTTATTTAAACGTATGTTGGCAGCGATTGCGATGACATTAGAATCCCTACTGGTGATTAATAGTGCTTATCATCCAATGGTTCATCAACTGAAAAAACAACAGGGTGAAATGGAAATCAATCAATTTTTCATTGATTTCTGGGAAGGAAGCCAATTGTTGACTGATTTAGATGAGTTACGGACAAAGGATTATGCCTATAAACCCGTGCAAGATTATTATTCTATTCGCTCTGTGCCACAAGGATTTGGTCCGTTCCAAGAAAATTTGGCACGCGCTATTCATTGGATAGAAAATGAAATGAATTCCGTTAACGATAATCCTGTTATTGATGCCGCTGCGAATAATATTCATCACAGTGCGAATTTTATGGGTTATTATGTGACTGATGCTTGTGATATGTTAAAAATGGATATCGCTCAAGCGTCGACTTGGATACATGCATTGCTCGCCAATTTAGTGCACCCGCGTAAGAATCAGAATTTACCGGTGAATTTAGTACCTAATCCAGAAAAGCACAATGGATTTCGTTCCATGCAGCTTCTGTCGGCAGCCCTTGCAGTACAAAATCGCAAATTAGCGCAGACACATCAGGCTTTTACGTTACCGACTGAGGGTGATAATCAAGACGTGAACAGTTTGGGCACGCACGCAGCTTTTGATTTACAAGAGTCAGTTGCTAATTTGCAGCGCCTTACCGCTATTTTACTGCTCGCAGCAACCCAAGCGCTTGAATTACGTGGTATTGAAAAGGCAAGTAAAAAGGCTCAATCTATTTATCACACTGTTCGTCAATATTCTCCAAAAATAGAACATTGCAGACCTATGTCGGAAGAAATTGAACTGATTATTGCTTTATTAAAGGATGACAAAATTTAAGGGAGTGAAACGTGCGCCAATTGTCTCATCTATACCTTGCGATTTCTGTACTCAGTCTTTCTTCACCCAATTGGGCAAGCTCCGATTTTAGTTTGCCTTTTGTAAACACCGCAAGCTTGGGGGTGGCATATGCCGATTGGGCAACTGCTGCTAGTGATGCAAGTACGAGTTATACGAATCCCGCGGGTTTGGTGAAGCTAGCCCATCAACAAATTGTGGGTAATGCACTAGGTATTTTCGGTACGGCACGTTTTACAGGCACTGCAGTAACACCGTCATTTCCATTTCCTTTTCCGGTCGTACAATCAGGGGTAGCACGTAGTCAAATTAAGGCGTTCATGCCATCGTTTTATTATTCTAAGCCAATTAACAAGCGCATTACTGTTGGTTTTAATTTTACAACCCCATTTGGGCTGGGTACGAATTATGGTTCTTCATCTTCATCGATTGCTCGCTATGCATCCACGCGTTCACAAGTTGTGGGGATTGATGTTGGTCCAAGCGTAGGCGTGAAAATAACAGACCGTTTTTCTGTAGGTGCAGGATTTGATGCACTACATTTGGCATTTACCCTGAATAATATGTATGGCCCACCCATTTCTTTTCCTTTGGATTCAAGACTCGAAAATCATTTGAGCGGTTGGGGATACGGTTGGCATGGTGGGTTATTATTTGATTTTTCACCAGAAACGCGGATAGGGCTGAGTTATAACTCTAAAATCTCGATTACGACCAATGGGCATAGTACGGTGCATGTACCATGGGAAGGCGTCTTCAGAACCAATCAACAACAAACTAAAGCTGCTTTACCTGCTCGCGCTCAATTGAGCTTACAACATGATTTCACACAGCGATGGACGGGAATGGCCACGGTGTTTTACACCAATTGGCGAACGTTTAATCAAATAACAATGGATCATACCGAAACGCCTATGGGAGTAACCATTCCAGTAACGATTCCTTTCAATTACCACAACTGTTTTGATTACGCAGTTGGTGCTACGTTTAAGGCAACCCCAAAAATGTTATTACGAGGTGGTATTCAATTTATGAGTACTCCTTCTAACGATCAGGATCGTGGCATCGCAGATCCTGTTGGAAGTGCAACGATTCTGGCTGTGGGAGCACATTTTCAACCCACAGAGAATTTAGGTTATGATGTGGGGATTGGTCATTCTTTCTTCAACCAAATGCCGGTGAATCTCGTTACTCCTGTGACATCCCTTTCAGGACATACCAACACACAAACGACAGCAATCGGTGGACAAATTACCTGGAGTTTTGCATAGTGTAACCCGGGTTATGGCTTTGCCTTCACCCAGGCTACATTAGGCATCACATTCTTCTTTACAAAAGCGCTGTAACTTTTCGGTAATTTTTTGAATTACTTTCGATCTTATTTCTTTTTCTCTTATAAACAGATGCCCGCTATCAAATTGTTGGAATTCACACGGTTCTAAGGAGTGTTCAGCCCATCCAAAATGATCTTCTGGAGAGACCCACGCATCCTGTTTTCCTAAAAATACCGTAGTGCTTAGGTTTAAAGGTAATTCATCGCGGTAAGTATAACTTTTTACTATATTCATATCGCCAATAAAAATAGGTAATAAAACTTTGATAATACTTTTGTTCATGCGTTCATCGCTGTAATCAACAATGCCGTTTTCTTGAAATACACTGGATAAAGCAGTTAATTGTGCCTCATCTAACTCACCAATGTGCTCTGAGTTTAAATCAAATAAATTGATGTTCATTTGTTGTAGTTTAGCCAGCAGATTATGCAAACTTTTGGAGGGTACACGAGGATCAGGATATGCTGATGCAAAAAGATGCGCAGGCGTTGGTAGGTGATGTGTACGTAAATAGCGAGTCAGTTCAAAGCCAATTAGTGAACCAAAACTATGACCAAAAAACGCAAAAGGTAAATCAAATTGAGGTTTTAGTTGATAGGCCAACAAAGACACTAAAGTATCCAAGTTATCAAGAGGCTGTTCTTCCATCCGATTTTCTCTACCTGGCAATTGTACTGGGCATACTTCAATAAAATCAGGAAATTCCTGCTGCCATTCGCGATAAATAGAGGCGCCTCCACCACCATACGGAAAGCAAAATAAGCGTATTTGAGCATGCTCTTGTATTTTTCGATTGGCGATCCATATATTATCGAAATGGGTTGCTGGTGTGGGTTCCTCTTTTGCTCCTATCCATTGGCTTGATAACACATACTCTGCAATCTCATTAATTGACGGGCCTTGCATCATCAAAGGTAAAGAATATGTCACGTTCAAATTGGTTTCTATGATGCGGATTACTGCTAATGCCATGAGAGAATCCATCCCCAGTTCATGCAAGGACTGGAAGGGGCTAATATCATTTTGGGGCATCGCAAAAATCATCGCAAATTGCTCAGTCAAATAATGGATCAATTGCTGTTTACATGTTGTATAAGGCAAAGATAAATCAAGTTGAAACTGAGATTGAATTTCCATTATTTTATCGATTTGCAGGGTATCGTTGAGTATGGTCATCTGTAGACCATGGCATTGAGCGAGCAAACGATAATTTTTATCCAATAAATACCAATCGGCAATTATATGCTTTCCTTCGGGATGCAGTTCTTTTAATACGGTGTATATATACTTTTGCTCTTCTGCTGCGCCATAAAATTCAATAGTACCCATATGCGATGCAATATAGGGTTTAGTAAATTGTTCTGGAAGCAGTAAGAAGAGTGTTTGAATACAGGCATCAAAGATCCCTGGATGCATTTGCGTTATAAATTGTGTCCCACGCTCTGAAGCCTTAGGTTCGCGTAATTCACAAAATAATTCATTGTCATTTGTCCAATATTGATGTGCCCAGCGAATGGTATCGCCTGCGGGCATACCCATACCGGTGATGCGTTTGTAGAATGATTCCTGAGTTCCGGATGCCGGAAGTCGTTTGAGCAACTCGTTCTTGCTTGCAAGTTGACTGAGAGGTGAGGTATTCAACGCTAAAGCGCCTGTGGCATGTTCTATCCAATTGTCTTTGCCATCATTGCTGAAAAAACGAAATATTAAGCCATTGTGCTCTTCTTTTTCGATGATTAAGTGGACCAAAACGGTTTTTCCATCCAGAACTAATATAGGCGATAAAAAATTAAGTTGTTGCACATTAAAGGAAACTGTAGATTGTAGTTGCTGTGTGGCATACGCCAACATTTCCAGATAATAACCTGCATGCAATACATAAAATGTATCCTGGATTTCAGGCATTGTTTGTGTATCAAAGACAAACTCAAATTGGCGCGCTGCTAAAGGTGAGGCTAGGGTCTTTCCGCGCATTGGGTAGCTTGGATTAACACGCGCATTGGATGTGTGCCCAAAGCTTGGCCAATAGACTTTGTGTTGCCATGGATAAAACGGCATATCCAAAGGCATGTAAATGCGTTCTTCTTCAAATTTTTTCCAATCGACCTGAGCTTGGTTTATATAGTTTTTTGCTAAGAGAGACAAATCCATGTTCACAAATTCGGATATGCTCAAGGGGTTGTTGGATTTTTTTAGGTCATGATTGATAAATACATGTTCCTGTTGCCTGTGAGGGTCTACACGCAAAGCCTCTAGTTTTTGATACAGATCTGCAACTGAATCAGTAATTATTGCTAAACGATGCACATAATGCGAACGTCTGACATGGAGGTTATAGCAGAGCTGTGCCAGGTTTGTTTCTGGTTTATTGTTTAAAAAAGCACACCAACGCTCAATCAAAGCCGATAATGCAGCAGGCTCTTTTGCCGAAATAGTGAATAACTCGTTATCCCGGGCAACAGGTGCCGAATCGGGTTGCTCATGTAAAGAGAGTTCCCGCAACACAAGATGTGCATTGGCACCACCAAAACCAAAGCCACTGACTCCCGCAATACAGCTATCACCATATCGAGGTAATTGCTCCGTTTGTTGTGGAATACGCAAGGCGTAACGCTCAAATGGAATATGTGGGTTGGCCTGCGAGAAGTTAAGGTGGGGTGGAATGAAACCATGTTTTAAAGCTAACGCCACTTTAATGATGCTCACAATACCTGCTGCGGGTTCCAGATGCCCTACATTGGTTTTGACTGAACTTATCCAGCAGGGTTTTTCAGGCGCGCGATTTTTGCCGACAATTTCGCCCAAGGCTTGAATTTCAATGGGATCTCCGAGAAAGGTACCTGTTCCATGACATTCGATATAGGCAACATCTGCCGGATCGGTTTGCGCTGCCTTATATGCCGAGCGTAATAAGTGTTCTTGTTGTAAGCCATTCGGTGCAGTTAAGCCATTTGTTTTGCCATCTTGGTTTATTGCCCCCCCCATAATCACGGCATAGATTTTGTCTTGATCCTTTAATGCTTGCGAAAGTGGCTTCAACACAATGGATCCAGCTCCTTCTCCTTGCACATAGCCATCGGCATTGGCATCAAAAGTGTGGCACTGTCCAGTAGGCGAAAGCATCGTTGCTTTGGCCAAAACAGAATGAATAGACGGTAATAAATTGATATTTACAGCGCTAACCAGTGCGGTATCACATAATTTTGCCTGCAAGTTAAGACAAGCTAATTGAATGGCAATCAGCGATGAGGAGCACGCAGTATCTAACACCAGACTGGGTCCACGTAAATCGAATAAATACGATAAGCGATTTGCTGCCATACTGATGGCACTTCCGGTAGGAATAAACAAAGCATCCATATCCGAATCCAGTTTTTGCAGATGGCTAAACTGACTTGCATAGAGGCTGGAAAAAACCCCCATATTGGATCCAGCTAAAGCCTCAATCGTTAAGCCGGCATCTTCAAGCGACTCATAAGCAACTTCCAATAAGATGCGTTGTTGTGGATCCATGCGCATTGCTTCGCGGGGACTAATGCCAAAAAAATACGCATCAAATGCCTCAATATGCTGCAAATAGCCTCCCCAATACGATAAATTGGCGTCACGTTGCTCTGGTTCGCGAGTACCTTTAAGGAGTTCCCAACGTGTATTAGGTATTGAGGAAATGACATTTTTACCTTGGCAGAGTAATTCCCAAAACTCTTGCGGAGTATTTGCTGTGGGTAAACGACAGCTCATCCCGATAATCGCCATCGGTTCAAATAAGTGCTTATTTTGTTCCTGCAAAAGCTTTTTTAGCTTTTGAATCATTAACAATGATTTTTTTAAAGTAGTTGTGTCATTCATAGGCAAGCTCTAGCTCTTTTAATTCCAATTCAAGTAGTTCATTAAGTTGTGCGGCGTTTAATTGATCCAGATCATGCGTTTCTTCTACGCTAAAAAAGGGGGTAGGACTTGATTCGCTGGGCATCTGTACACGTTGCATGATGTATTCAGTCAATTGTTTGAGAGTGGGGTAGCGGTATAAATCCATAGGTGCGACCACATCAGGGAAGTGTTTACCTAATTCTTCGGTATAATCGATTCCGGATATGGAGTCCAAACCGTATTGCTGGAAGGGGGTATCTCGTTCTATTTCTGCCTCGTCTAATCCTAATACGCTTGCAAAAAGATTCAGAACTAATGCCGTAATTTCCTCGGGGCTTAATGAGGAAACGACTGCTGTTTGTGTGTTTGCAGCATATTCAGCAACAAAATAGCTAAAGAAATCAAGCTGCTTGGCCGTGGGATTCACTTGTAAAAATTTCTTCCATTGAATCTTACATACTGTCATTTCAGCATGATCGAGGCGGAGTAAAGTATGAAACAAGGCAACTCCTTCTTTAATACTCAAGGAAGCCATACCTACGGCATCTAAAAATGCATCATGATTATGTCGGTGGCTCATCCCTTTTTCCGACCAGGCCACCCAGTTAATACTTGCTGCAGGTAATTGCATACTGCGGCGATATAAAGCAAGACCATTCATAAATTCATTTGCTACGGCATAAGCACTGAGTCCAGCCATGCCAAAATGAGGTACTGCGGCAATAGAAGAAAACAAAACGAAACAAGACAGGGGGGCGTGTAAAAAGAGTTCGTGCAATACCAGTGAGCCTTGTATTTTTACGCGCAACACTTTCTGCCATAATGCCTCATCCATCTCGGCAATCGTGACGTTATCCGTAGTGATTCCCGCCAAATGAAAAACGCCATCAATAGGTTGTTGCCATGCGTTTTCAGCATCCTTGATTGCCTGATGCATTTGGTTTTTGTCAGCGACATCGACTGCTGCATAACGGACTTGTGCTCCTTTCGCTTCTAATTGTTTGAGCCAAGTATTTTTCTCATGAGTTTGTGAGGACAGTTCTGTAGTTCCAGTAAGCAAAATAAAACGCGTGCCTTGGGCGACAATAAATTCTGCTATTTCATAACCTAAAGCACCTAAACCGCCAGTAATTAATGCCGCAACAGGAGTCCTCCTGGAGGGTATCTCCTGATTGTGCGGCATTTCATAAGGCATGAAGCGAATGGTATAACGTTCCGCAGCACGATAGGCAACGTGATTTTGTTGGGCTTGGTACTGAGCTAATTCTTGAGCTAGGATCTTCGCATTTTGCTCCATACCTGCATTTATCTCCAGATCAAGGAGTAGGGCTTGATATTTTGCTTGTTCGGCGGCAAAAATACGGGTCATAGACCAAAGATGGTGTTGCCAGATATTCACGGAATCACTGGGATTTACATACTGAGCAGATTGTGAGGCAAGACAAACGATTAATTGCTGTGACCACGAATGTTGGATCAGGGCTTGGAACAGATACAATAATTCCTGTGCAGGATCTGCTTGGTTTCCTGTATTTGAGTTCTGGGTAGAGCCGAAATAGATAACTCCTCTTAAAAGTTCTTTATGTCGTGTATGAATAGTAGCAAATAATTGCTCATAATCTGTTTTTTGAGAACCATTGATGGTGTATTCATCTGCACGAATTGATGCAAATTGCTTGCCTGTAACACAATAAATACTGTCACCAAATTCTTGTTTTAATGAGGGTACTGACTCTTGCTCACAAAAAATAAGCCATGTTCCTTCATTTTTTAACAATCCAGACTGCGTTAGCTGCGGATTTTTCTCCCATTGGGTGAGGTAAAGCCAATCTTGGGCGTCAACTACGTCAGGGGTGTACACTACAGATGGCGGCGTTGGCTGCACCGTGGGTTCGATGTCCTTAGTTGGTATCCAACAGCGTCGTTTTGTAAAAGAATAGGTAGGTAACGAAATAATATTAGGAAGGGTTTGTTTGTATAATTGTTCCCAGTCTATTTTTCCTCCATTAATCCAATGTTGGGCTAATTCTTCATAGCGTGCATTGTCGATTAATTCTGCTGCATGCGCGGGTTGCGGTGTGTTTTGTGTTTGATGATTTATCCAGAGTTGAGAATGATGACTCTGAGGATAATTCGCCAAGACTGCAAGCAATTCGTCCGGGTTGCTAACAATCACTGCCAGTCGCGCGCTCATATGCTCTCGGCCTGTTTGCAAAGTAAAGCATGCATCTCTGAGCCATTCTTTGTTTGCTGTATGAGGATGTTGCAGCACATAGCGATGCATTTGTTGTACTTGTGCCGCTAATCGCTCTTCATTTAATGCAGATAATAAGAAGATATATGGGCCATTGCTCATGTTCTGCTGTGTTATTGGTGGCAGGTATTCCTCGATAATCATATGTACGTTTGCGCCACCCGCACCAAAAGAGCTGACGCCAGCACGACGAGGTACATTATACCCAGGCTGCCAATCAGTGAGTTCTTGTTGTACATAAAAAGGTGAGTTTTTGAAATCAATAAAGGGGTTCAATTGGGCGCTATGTAATGTCGGGACTAATTTTTGGTGGCGCATCTGTAAGAGCACCTTGGCCAATTGCGATACTCCTGCTGCAGACTCCAGATGTCCAATATTGGATTTGACAGAACCAATTGCACAAAATTGTTTGTCTTCCGTATAGTGTTCAAAGGCATCTTGCAAACCACGAATTTCTATGGGGTCGCCTAGAGATGTTCCTGTGCCATGCGCTTCAATATACGATACTGTTCGCGCATCCATATTCGCATTCTTTAAGGCTTGGAGAATCACCGCGGCTTGCGCATTGGGATTGGGGACCGTATAGCCACTGGTTTTACCCCCATGATTCATACTGCTTCCTTTAATTACCCCATAAATCATATCATTATCGGCTATTGCCTCAGCCAAAGGCTTCAATAATACAGAACCAACGCCTTCAGCAGGCACATAACCAGTTCCCCCTTCAGCAAAACTGGCGCAACGCCCTTGTTCGGACATAAAATTAAAACTGCCCAGGAAGTGATATTTACTAGGATGTAAGGACAAATTAACCCCGCCAGCAATTGCCATTTTGCAATCACCTCGTAACAGGCTCTCACAGGCTAAATGGATTGCTGCCAAAGAGGATGAGCAGGCTGTATCGACAACAAAGCTTGGACCATGTACATCAAGAAAGTAAGAAATGCGGTTTGCTACTGAGAACGATTGGATATCCAGTGGCACACGATTGCCTTTTTGCCACTCTTCCGCAATAAATAATGGATAAAAGTTATACGTGACACCAGCAAATACGCCAACAGAGTTTTGTGCTTTGTGTTTTAATTTATCTCGTGTGTAACCCGCATCTTCCAGCGTAGACCATACGGATTGCATGAATAAACGCTCTTGTGGATCCATAAGTCCTGCATCGCGTGGGGAGATGTTAAAAAACAGCGGATCAAATTTATCGACATCAGGAATAAAGCCTCCATGGGGGAAATAGTGTTCCTCGCCGCCGAGCACTACAGGATAGTCTTTATAATTCCAGCGCTCGGCCGGTACTTCGCCCACACAGTCAAGCCCCGAGCTTAAGTTATGCCAAAATTCATCCATGGAATTGGCCATTGGGAAGGTGCCGTTTAAGCCAATTATGGCAATGTCGCGCGATGTATGGCTCATCTGTTCATAGGCGGTGGTTATGGGTTTAACCGCTTCTATCTCAAGTGGCGCAACTGACGGCTTAGCATCGATGGTAGGCATCAGCACAGACAATTTCTCTTGATGATGTTTGATAAAATATTTGGCTAAATCATTTAATCGATTGCGCTCATAGAGTAGGGTTTTAGGTAGGGTGCCGAAATCTTTCTCCAGGCGATTGGTAATTTCCAAACCAATCAATGAGTCAACGCCATAGACTTCATAGGTTTCATCCAGTTGAATACGTTCGGGGGTCGTCCGTAGTTTTTCCGCAAAGACTTGCTGTAAATAGCTTAATACTTGGCTGGAGCGGTCCATTGTTACTGGGATACTCGGATTAGTCGCTGGTATGATAACTTTGGGTGGTATGGCATTTGCTTCCAGATCATACCAATAACGTTGTTTGCTAAAGGGATATGCCGGTAACGACGCGATGCGTTGTAGGTTTTCTCCAGCATATACGTCATGCCAATCAATTAAGTAATGTTTTGTATAGAGATCAGCCAGGATAAATAACTTGTGGCGATATTGCTCTGGGTGTTCTGGCTGCTGTAATGCGTTAATCGCTGCCTGGTATACTTCATCAAATACGGGGCCTTGGATAGTCAAGGTTTGGCCTTCGTTTAACATGCAATACTCAGGGACTTCATGTTGACTTAACAAGGTTAATGCATGCAATAAGGCGTCAATAGAGTCTACTACTAGAGCGCAACGGTAAATAAAATGCGCACGACCGGCATTAAGCGTAAAGCTGAGTGCAGCTAAGGAGACTGTTTCTTTATTTGAGTTAAGCCATTGCTGCAAATCTGCTATTTTTTGTTGCAAACTTTCTTGGTGTTTAGCCGACAGTACAATTAAATAATAGGGTTTCGTGTGTTGGTTCGTCACGGTCGTCTGATGGGGGAGACCTTCCTCTAGAACAATATGCGCATTAGTGCCACCAAATCCAAAAGAGCTCACGCCCGCACGCAATGGAATATCCTCTCCGCGTTCGTTTTTATTGCGTTGCCAGGGTTGTGTTTCTTTGGCAATGTAAAAAGGTGTGTTGGTTAAATTGATGTACGGGTTTAATTCATTGAAATGCAAAATACCGGGTATGGTTTCATAGCTCATGGCCATAATCAACTTGATGACTCCCGCAATTCCTGATGCAGGTTCTAAATGACCGATATTGGTTTTGACCGAACCTAAAGCAATGGAGTTTTGTGTGATTTCTGATGTAAGTAGCGTTGAAAATGCACGTTTCAATCCTTCGATTTCAACGGGATCGCCTAAAGCGGTTCCTGTACCATGCGTTTCAATGTAGGTCACTGTTTCAGGATTAAAATCAGCTTGTGTGTAAGCTCGAATTAATAGCTCGCTTTGTGCGACTGCATTCGGTGCGGTTAGCGATTGTGCCTTGCCGCCATGATTTACTGCGGAGGCTTTAATGACTCCATAAATATGATCACCATCTGCTTGCGCTTGTTTTAATGATTTTAATAAAAGGCCAGCCACGCCTTCTCCTTTAACGTAGCCATTTGCAGTCTTGTCAAAAGTTTTGCAACGACCATCAGCGGATAAGGCACCCAATTGGCTCGTGACGATTAGCGTATCAGGGCTTAATAGAAGGCTTACGCCACCGGCGATTGCCAACTCACACTCCCCATGGCGAATAGCCTGTACTGCACGATGGATCGCCACCAAGGAGCTTGAGCAAGCGGTATCTATGGCTTCACTCGGGCCTTGGAAATTGAAAAAGTAGGAAACGCGATTGGCAATCATGCTATGCGAGTTCCCTGTCGCAATAAATCCGTGATGTTCTTTTTGTTGTTTGGCAATTAAGGTCTGATATTCGCTAAACTCAACTCCTGCAAAAACCCCAATGTTGCGTGAGGGTAGCGAAAAAGGATCGTAGCCGGCATCTTCAATGACTTTCCATGCAATTTCCAAAAAGAGCCGTTGTTGCGGATCCATAAGATTCGCTTCGCGGGCTGAAATATTAAAGAAGCCTGCGTCGAATTGATCGAAGGCATTAATAAAAGCACCCCATTTGGAATTACTTTGATGTGTTTCATTGCCAAAATGATCACGCCAATTCCAACGTTCTATAGGGATTTCAGTTACTAAATCATGCCCATCAAGCATATGTTGCCAGAATGTGGCAAGATCATCGGCTTGGGGGAAAAGCCCCTGCATCCCGATAATCGCAATTGTATCTACTGTATCGGTTGCAACAGGTCTGGATTGCACTGGACGAGTATGGTCGTGCAGTTGGGCTATTTCATGGTGTGCTTGCGCTACTGCCTCAGGAAACTGATTGATAAGATATTGACTGATTGATAAGACGCTACTGTGGGTAAAGAAAAGGGCCGGGGTAAATTCTATTGCATATTGCTCCGTAATCTTTTTGGCTAATTCAATAAAATGGACCGAATCCATCCCATATTCGCCAAGATTTTTTTCTAGCGCAATTCGGTGTTGTGTCATTTGTAAAATGTGAATGACTTGTCGAACCAGAAAAGAATGTACCTTGTCAGTAAGTCCGTTTGACGTTAATACCCCATTGCCTTGTTGCGCTTCCAGGCTTTTATGTTGTGCTATATCAGAGTACCAATAACGTTCTTTGGCAAAAGGATAAGTCGGTAAGGATATTTTTTTCCTGGATTCATCGGCATGTATTTGCTGCCAATCCAAAGTCTGACCTTCTACATAAAATTTTGCTAATGTCAGCAAAGCTTCTTTATAGTGAGTGGGTTGGGACAATTGTTGCATCATTATTGGTAAAAGCGTCGTATTGAGCAAGCTGTTTTCAGGTTTATTGTCTGCATTGTGCTGCATGAACAAGTGAGCAGGGTGTTGCTGCGCTTTAAATTGTTGTATTAAATCGCCCACTTCAGCAAGCGAGCTTGCAACCATGGCACAACGGCATTCAAAATGACTTCTGCACGCATTTAAGGTGTAACTAACCTGTTCGAGCTGCGCCGAGGGATTATTTTCCAGCCAAATCAGTAAATCGTCCAAGCGTTGATTTAAGGCGAGTTCGGTTTTGGCAGATACGGTGAACAAATAATGTGACTTGTTCTGTGTCGAAGAGGACAATACTTCCGGTGCCGCAGATAAAATCAAATGGGCATTAGAGCCTCCGGCGCCAAAAGAGCTGATTCCTGCAATTCGTGGCACATTAGCTAGGGGTTGTTTCCATTCACTGACGGTTTGCTGCACACGAAATGGCGTGCGCGACCAGTCTATGTTGGTATTTAAGGTTTCAGAGAAAAGCGAAGGCACTAAGGTTTGATGTTGTAATTGCAATACCACTTTGGTAACGGCAGCAATTCCTGCGGCAGACTCACAATGGCCAATATTGGATTTTACGGAGCCAAGAGCACAGTGCTGTTGCATGGATTGCGCAAATACTTTATTTAGGCTGGCCATTTCAATTGGATCACCCAGTGACGTTCCAGTGCCGTGTGCTTCAAGGTAACTGACTTGCGCAGGATCAACCTGAGCTTTTTGGTAGGTTTCTGCAAGTAATTCAGCTTGTGCATTCGGGTTTGGTACAGTGTAACCGTTTGTTTTGCCGCCATGATTGAGATGGCTGCCCTTAATTACTGCATAAATGAGGTCGCCATCTTCCAGCGCTTTATCTAAGGGTTTGAGCAATACGGCACCGACGGCTTCGCCAGGTACATAGCCATCGCCGCCATCACCAAAACTGCGGCAATGCCCATCACTTGCTAAAAACTTTCCGTGGCTGAGCAAGAGGTATTTATTGGGGTGCAGTGACAGATTGACGCCACCCGCAAGCGCCATGTCACATTCGCCCTCATGGATGCTTTGACAGGCTAAATGAATTGCTGTGAGTGAAGAGGAACACATGGTATCCAGCGCGATACTTGGACCACGAAAATCAAAAAAATAGGAAACCCTATTGGCAATTGATGCAAACACCGAGTTCGTGGGGACAAACTTATTGGGTTGTGCTGCTTCATGAGCAAACAGCTGGTACTGGCCATACATAACGCCTACATAAACCCCAATTTTGCTGCCGGCTAATGTTTCACGGGCATATCCGGCATCTTCTATGGTGTGCCAAGCAGTTTCTAAAAATAATCGTTCTTGTGGATCCATTAATGTCGCTTCACGCGGCGAAATATTAAAAAACAGAGGATCAAAGTGATCTACGTCTTTTAAAAAACCGCCCCATTTACTGTACATTGTGCCTTGACGCTCTTGATTGGTATCAAAATAATCTATCAAGGTCCAGCGTTCCTTGGGGATTTCTGTAATACAGTCTTTGCCTGCACACAGATTGTGCCAAAACTCTGTTATATTCCTCGCTTCAGGATAGCGTCCACTGAGGCCAATAATGGCGATATCAGATGATTTCGAGGTGTTTTTGGTGAAACCAAGACGTCTGGGGGCTGCTATTATGTTTCTGGGCGCGGTAAGGAATTTTGTCATTCCCGCGTAGGCGGCAATCCCTTCTTGAGTTAGCACTGGTGTATGACTCAGGATGGAGTCTTGCTTATGTAGGGACGACAATTCCGCATGCGGTAGGTGCAGACTCAATTCATTGCTGTAATGCGCTATGAAATATTCGGTTAAATCCGCCAAGTTGTGGCATTCAAAAAATATGGTTTTGGGTAATGCGGTGAACTCTTTGGCCAAGCGTTGATTGAGTTGAATGATCATCAACGAGTCAATGCCATAATTTTCGAAAGGCAGGTTCCGCTCAATTCGCTCTGGCGAGCACTTCAATGTCTCAGCGAGTATCTTTTTCAAAAAGTCTTCGGCGAATTCACCTACATTGGGATTGGATACATGGGCGGTCACTGGTTGTTGCCGCAGCGAATTTTTTTGTAATGCATGCCTGAGCTTTTGCTGATAGCCTGGGAGAACAATGCACTGCGCAACTTTATGCTGTAATGCTTGCAAGAATGCATTCAATCCTTGCTCAGTAGATAAACTTAAGATGCCTAAGGTTTGCTCTAGCTCTTGCTGATATTCAGGAGCGATATGCAATCCCCCTTCCTCCCAAAGCGGCCAGTTCATTGATAGTGTCTGTCCGTGGCAATTCCCGCGTGCTCTTTGTTGCTCCCGTTCGTAGGCAAATTCATCCAGAAAACAATTCGCGTAGGCATAGTCACTTTGCCCAAGGTTGCCAAACACTGCGGCAACCGAGGAAAAGAGAATGAAAAAATCTAAAGGTTCTTGACACGTTGCTGTATGTAAATTACTGGCACCATAAATTTTTGGTGCTATAACATCCTCTATTTCGGGGATTGTTTTATTGACAATCAAGCCGTCGTGAGTCACTCCTGCAGCATGAATAATGCCATTGAGTACACCAAAATGCTCTTTAGTTTTTTGAATTAGTGTTTGCACTTGGGGCAAGGACGATACATCGGCAGAGATATAAACGACTGAGGCGCCGTGTTGCTCCAGTGTGGCGATTTTTTTTTGCTGCAGCGCAGACAGTGTTGTACGACCTGTTAATACTATTTGGGCTTGATAATGTTTTGCCAAATAGGTTGCAAACAAATATCCCAGTCCACCCATGCCGCCAGTAATTAAATAAACACCGGATTTTTTGAGGATTGGAGTTGTTACATTGAGTGGCGGTAGCGGCGTATAGTGTTTGATATAGCGCTGCTTCCCTTCATAGCGTACATAAATTTCATTTTGCGTTAATTCATGTGCAAGCAGGCTTAAATCATCTAATTCTATAAAGCGACAGGAAATTTTCGATTGCTCTTGGTGCACGCATTTTGCAAAACCATCCAATGCGCGCGAAAAAATGGAGCGTTTTTTACTGGTAATAATTAATTGTATTGGCTGTTTGGGGCTTAATTTACTGATTTGGGCTACTACGGTGTGCACCAGATAATAAGTCTGTTCGAGATTTTTTTGAATTTCTGTTGTTGTCCGCCGCCCATCATCTAACTCTTCCAGCGCAATAATAATACACTCGCTGAGTGTGTTGATAGGTACATCGGTAAGCGAGGATGTGTGTAGAAGTTGAGATGAAACGGTGCGCTCTGGGAACTGTTTTTTTATTGCCTGTATTGACCGTTCATTGCTTCCTAGAATCAGAATGGAGTCTGGATGTGTTCTGCTTGTTGTACGTGCTGTTTGCATCATCCATTGAGGAGTGTAATAAACAACATGTGCTTCAGGGCGTACCGGCTCATGCACTGCACATAAGGTAAATCCTGTAATGACTAATAAGAGCGTTCCTTCCGTATCAGTAACTTGCAGATTAAATACGGGCATATGTAGGGTGTCTTCGCTGGCAGTCAGCTGCGCATGGACATAACAGGTACTTGTTAACGCTTTATAAATATCGGCTTGCTCGATAGAAAAAGGTAGATACAGCGCTTCACGATTTTTCAGTAAAACCTGGGTTGTCTGTAAAATGCCATCGAATAAACACGGATGTAATACAAACTCATGAGCAGAGGTAGGTAGATCTGCAGGCAGGGCAACCTCTGCTAAAAGATTATGCTCATCGAAGTGTATGCTTTGAATGAGTTGAAAACTGGGCCCATAACTTATGCCTACATGATTAAAATGGTTGTAAATGACATTGGGCTCTTGGGTATAGGGCAATGTTGTTTTTAATTCGTGTAGGTTTAATCGGGGGAGTGGGGCATAGGCAGAATTATCCATATAATGCAGCATGCCATGCACATAAGAAACCGCCTCTTCTTGGTCTGTTATTGAAAAGGAGACACAATCGCTTTCAGGAAATAAAAGGATATGTAGCGGGGTGGACAGATCTTGATTTTTTATTGGTCTGTTCCAGGTGATCTGGCTTAGAGTGGTCACTTGTTGGTGACTTGATGCCATATTGGCAGCAACGCGGGCCATTTCCAAACACACCGCCCCGGGTAAGACGCGCTCCTTGTTGATTTGATGATCCCGTAAATAGAATTCATTTCCAGAAAAGCGTTTACTAAAAGCAGACGTAGAGAATGTAGAAATATTCTCATCAATCAATGTATGCGCACTTTGCTGCTCATGGTTTTTGATTTCCAGCCAATGGGACTCTTTGGCGAAAGGATAGGTCGGAAGCGATATTTTTTCCTGATAATCCCCATACACTGTGCGCCAATCAATGGATTTTCCGTGCAGATAATTAGTGCGTAGTTGATTTAAATTAGCCGGGTAACGATTAGGGGATAATTCGTCGTTTAGCAAATGAGACTCAATATCTTTGCTGGATAAAATGGACTGCAATTGTTCCTGTAACTCAGCAATTGTTGCCACAATCACGCAAAAACGTTTACTAAAATGTTGTCTTCCTGCATTTAAAGTGTAACTGAGCGCTGCCAGGCTTGGTAAATCCTTTTGTTTATCCAACCACGAAAGCAGATCTGCAAGACGTTGTTGCAATGCAGATAGTGTCATTGCCGATACGCTAATTAGATAAGCGGGGTGAGCAGGAGAGGGAACGGGTGGGTGTTCAGGGCGTTCCTCGAGGATAATGTGCGCGTTTGCACCACCGAAACCAAAAGAACTTATCCCCGCTCTTCTCTGCTTACCTGGAGCTTTGAGCCATTGCCTGGGTTTATCAACAACATAAAATGGGCTGTTCTCAATCTCAATATAAGGATTTAATTCATTTAAATGTAAATTAGCCGGTATCATTTCGTGATGCATGACTAATAAAGTTTTTATAATGCCCGCGATTCCAGCTGCAGATTCCAAATGGCCAATATGTGTTTTCACTGCCCCCAAGCCACAATAGTGTGTTGGTAAGGATTCAATGTTCTGCACTACGGCTAACTGTTGAAATGCTTTTTTTAAGCCGTTGATTTCAATGGGATCCCCTAATGGTGTCCCCGTTCCGTGGGTTTCGATGTATTGAATGCTGTCGATGGGAATTTGAGCGCGTTGGCACGCTGCAATAATGACTTCTGCTTGGGCATTGGGGTTGGGAGCTGTTAGCGTATTAACATGTCCTCCATGATTCACCGCAGTGCCTTTGATTACCCCATAGATGTGGTCACCATCTTGTAATGCCTGGGATAATTTTTTTAATAAAATAGCGCCTGCGCCTTCGCCACGCACATAACCATTGGCATGTGTATCAAAAGTCTTGCAGCGTCCGTCTTCACTTAACATGCCTGCTTGTCGAGCGGCAATAAATGAAGTAGGAGTAATTAACGTATTCACTCCACCTGCAAGCGCCAACTCACAATCGTTATGTAAAATTGCCTGCACAGCTTGGTGAATGGCAACCAGGGAGCTGGAGCAAGCGGTATCTATTGCTTCACTTGGCCCCCGCAAGTTTAAAATGTACGAAATACGATTGGCAATCATGCTGTGCATTGTGCCTGTAGTCAGGTAGGCATCCATGACCTCATTTTTTTGCAATAATTCGGCATAATCATGATTAAATACTCCCACAAACAAACCGGTTTTCATTGTGGCAAGAGTTGCTGCGGTGTATCCCGCGTCTTCAATGGTTTTCCACGCGGTTTGCAGAAATAATCGTTGTTGTGGATCAATAAGTTCTGCTTCGTGAGGCGAGATATTAAAAAACGCAGCATCAAATTGATCCACATGATCAATAAACCCACCCCATCTCACGGTTAAATCACGCCAGTTCCAGCGCGATAAAGGTACTTCACTGATGCAATCTTTTCCCTGAGATAAATTATCCCAAAAGGTATCCACATCGGGAGCCTGCGGGAAAATACCGCTCATCCCTATGATTGCAATGTCATTGGACTCATGTGTATGTTGTGTTTTTTCATGATGTACCACGGCAACGTTTTGTGTCGCTAATAAATCGTTATAAAACGCTGCTAAGGTAGCGTATTCATACAAAGTCGCAGGGGATAAGGCGAGCTCATAAGTTTCATTCAGTACACTGGTGAGATGAATGATATTGATTGAGTCAAAAGAATAACGACTTAACGGGGCATGTAGATCAATTTCTTGCTCATCTATGTTCAATACTTGCGCGACTAGATTGGCGAATTGCTTCGTCGAGCCAGTGTGCGAATTCTCATGTGCTGTTGTTATGGGCGAGTCATTGGTTAACCGGGTGAGCTTTTGCTCGTTAAATAGCAATTGTGCTTTTTTTCGTTGTAATTTGCCACTCCCAGTTTTAGGAATTGCCCCCCTAGGGCTTAAAACGACGTCGTAAATATCCACACCATGATGTTTGGTGATCGCATGACTAATTGCATTTTTGATCTCAGGATAGAGTGATGGATGCGTTTCTTCCGATAACTCCTGGACAATGATAATTTTTTCTTTGCCTGCAATTTCAGTTGAAAAGGCTACTTGGGGTAGTTTGATTGGAAATGCAGACAGTGTATTGGCGACAGTGATTTCTAGATCAAGCGGGTAATATTTTTTGCCATAAATGACAATGACTTCTTTTAATCTGCCAGTTAAATAAATTTCGTTATCCGAGATAAATCCAAGATCTCCGGTTTTAAAATAGTGCAGCGTACTGCCAGGTACTGTTGCCTGAAATACCTCTTGGGTTTCATCAGGGCGTCGCCAATAACCTTGGGCGAGTGATGCCCCTGATAACCAGATTTCACCAGTTTCTCCGGGAGCAACTGGCTGTTTGCTTTCAGGATCTACAACAAGGGCGTGTAGCCCTGCTAATAATTTGCCACTACTGACTATTTGTCGCGGTGTATCTTGCAGAGGCAATGAGTATGGTTCACGGCCATAAGACGTTACTGCAATTGCTCCCGATAATTCGGACATCCCGTATGCAGAACAAAATTGCTTAAGCTCAAAGCCGCATATTTTAAATTTGCTAATAAATTGGGTAAGTGTTTGATATTGAACAATATCCCCACCATTAATTGCTACCTTCCAATGCTTTAAATTAAGCGCAGCAAGCGCCTCATCTGGAATGTTACGTACGCAAACATCATAACCAAAATTAGGGCACCCACTATGGGTGACACGATACTTTGTAATTGCTGATAACCAGGTAATGGGTCTATTAATGAAGGCTGCGGGCGACATAATAATGGCCAGGGTGCCATGATATAAAGGTACCAGGATACCGCATACCAATCCGTATACATGGGTATGAGGAGCCCAAGTTAAGGTGACACTTTTCTTGGTGTAATGCCAAACTTTAATGGTTTCTTGCAAACTGTGTTGCAAATTACCATGCGTGATGATGGCTGCTTTGGGCGTAGAGGTGGATCCTGATGTGTATTGTAAATAGGCAATAGTATCCGCGATAATCTCAATGGGTTGATACTCTCCAGTAGCGTGGGTTTTTAGCGTATCTGTAGCCAATATAGGTACTTTGTGTGTTAGCGTCGCTTCAATACTAGAGCGATACTGCTCCAAGCTTAAGACTGCAGCAATGTCCGCATCATCGGCTATGGTGTTCAGAAATGCTTCGTGTTTTGCAAACTCATCGATTTTAGGGCATGGTACTGGCACAGCAATTACCCCGGCATACCAGCATCCGAGCAAACTGGTTATAAACTCAATTCCCGTAGGATAAATAAGGAGTGCACGCTGGCCTAGCATGTGCTGGGATTGTAAATTGGCGGCAATCATTTTGGCTTGCTGATCCAGTTCACCAAAAGTGAGGCTTGCTGTCGGATGTTGTCCGTCTTCTAAATAAAGTGCTGCTTTGGCTTGAGGATGCTTTTGGGCGCGGTTCTGTACTACATTAACAATATTTTGCATATGCAACTTCCATTTGCTAAATCGATCATTTGAACTTGCATCATGCTATCAATACTCTTGGGTAATGTCATCTGTATAATAGGGATGGTTTGTAGACTGGTTGCTTGTAACCAGGATTTATCCCATGATCCTGGCTGTAAGCAACCAGGCTGAATGGATGCACTATGGTCACCAATTGGTTAGCGCTTCGTAGGTATTTTTGGCGTGTGCTTTTAAAAACGCGGAAAATGATTTGACATCCAGTGGTTTACTAAAGTAAAAACCTTGCATGATGTAGCACCCATTTTCTTTTAGAAATTTAATTTGCTCTAGTGTTTCCACACCTTCTGCCAAACAATCAATATTCATTCGATGCGCCAGGGCAATGGTGTTGCTCACGATATTTCTACTGTCGATGCTGACTTCAATATCTTGAATAAATGTTTTATCAATTTTTATTTTATTGACTTTAAAGAGCTTAAGATTACCAAATTCTGAGTAACCCGTACCAAAGTCATCAATGGCCAGCGCGATACCCATCTCGGTAAACTTATTAATAATGGGAATGGCTTCATTTTGAAATGCGTTAGATTCCGTGAGTTCCAGCTCAAGATATTTAGGCGAGAGTTTCAGACTATTTAAAACTTGTCCGATCCGCTCGACGAGATCATGTTGTACCAATTGTTTTGCAGACAAGTTAACGGAAATATTTAATTTAAATCCGCTATGATGCCATTTTTTCAATTGCCGACATGCAGTGCTTAATACCCATTCGCCAATAGGGAGGATCATGCCATTTGTTTCTGCCAAAGGGATAAACTCCATTGGCGAAAGCATTCCCAACACGGGATTATTCCAGCGTACTAAGGCTTCGGCACCACAAACAGTTCCGGTTCTTAAATCGATGAAGGGTTGGTAATTCAGAATTAATTCATTATTTTCAATTGCCCGATAGAGTTGGTTTTCAATGTTCAGTTGTCTGGACGCATCTGCGGTAATTACTGTATTGAACACACGAACACTGTTGCCTCCGCGCTCGGTTGCAAGGGTACGCGCTGCTTCTGCATGGGTAATCAGCGTATCGACATCTCGACCATCAGTTGGAAATACACTGATACCAATACTTGCGGTTAAATTCAATTCTTGTTGTGCCACATAGACAGGATTCTCTAAGACAAAAAATAAATCCTGAGTACACTCTTCTATTTCCAGCATGTCGATGATTGGATCAATTAAAATAACAAATACATCTTTACGTAATAGGGAAAAGAAATATTTTGTATTTTTTTCTGCAAGTCGCGCAAAACGTTGGGCAACACGATGGATAATAGTGGCGGATGCTTGATGACCGATACTGTCATTAATTTTCATCATATTGTTTAGCGAAAAGCAGGCAATGGCAAATTTGTGATGATCCTTAACCGCTTTTTCCGCTACATTGTTAATGTGCTCATAAAGAAAACGTTCATTAGGCAAATCGGTCAAGAGATCATGCGTTGCTTGATAGGTCACCAATTTCAATGATTGCTCCAATTCCATAGTACGCTCTTTGACTCGTCGTTCTAAGGATGCATTCATGTGTTCCAATTTACGACTCAGTAAAGCATTTTCATAACCTAAACGAAATAATTTTAAAATGATTCTATTTCCTACAAAGCAGGCAAAGAGCATAAATATTCCAAGTACTACAAATGAGCCAATAATTGACATGCTGATTTGACTGGTCGCAGAATGAGCTGATGAATCAATGCTCAAATAGAGATGATATAACAGCGTGGGAGTGAGCAAACAAACAATGCTGATGATTCCCATGGTTAAATCAATTGCAGTTGAGAAACAAAAACAAATCAAAACAGCAGATAAAAAGACAATGGTGGTCATCTGTTGTGGTATTCCATCATTCATAAACAAGATGCCAATGCTGCTCCATATCAGACAGATTAAGATGACAATATAGAGAAAACCTTTTCGACATTTAAGGATTTCTTCGCGGTTTATATGTTTGTATTCAAAGCGGAGTGCCCATAAGACGTTGAGTAAGTTTGCAATCACTAAAAGAGTATACCAAGAAATAATTAATGTAGGCTGGGTTGTCCTATATATAGCAAGAACATAAAGAAATGCACCAAAAATGTTAGCAAAGGCACCTAGCTTAACCATGCTGTGAAATGATTTTGCGGTTTCAAACTCAATTTTTCGATTGATTTCGTGTTGTTCGTCGGTGGTTAGTTGCGGTGCCTCGACAAATTTATGTGCCTTGATGGGGTTCGACATATAAGCTCCTTGCTTTCTAAGAAGTGGCAGAGTCACTTTCCCATTTCCTATATATAAGTATATTACTATTTTGTTTAATTGCTTCAAATTAATCAAATTGTTAAAATATAAAGCATGACCTCCAAAACACGTTGTTCTTGAATGCGTCCAGGAATTTTTTCCTGTTTTACAAGTTGAAACTGATGTTGTTCTACTAATTCTTTGATGTAGTCCGGATGATGGCTGAAACGGGCACTTGTTTCAAGCGACCACGGGTTTTCCATGCTGATTTCAGTGGTAAATATAAAATAGCCTTTGGACTTCAGGTGTTGATGAATGCTATGAAATAGGGTGTTAAGGTCACCAAAATAGGGCAAGACATCGGCTGCAACAATCAGATCATAGGTTGCTTTGTTTTGCTGTAGAAATTGATTTAATTCAGCTTCCACCAAATTGTCATAAATTTCCTTTGCTTTAGCTTGGGCAAGCATTTTTGCAGCAATATCAACACCGGTTAAATGTTTACTGAGTTCACGTAAAACAACTCCAGTTAAACCGGTTCCGCAGCCTAGATCTAAAGTATGGCTGTTGGTTGGTAATTCCAATTGGTGGACGACACGTGCTATGTGTTGTGGGATGGAGTAGTTGAGTGTGCCTTTCATATGTTGATCATAATAAAGGGCATAGTTATTAAATAAATTATGTGCATACTCCGGAGTCGTTGCCGCCTGTTTGTCTTTATTAAGGGCGTGGAGCATATGGGCACTTATGGTATCTTGAGGATTAATCATCAGTGCACGTTCTAAGTACTCTTTGGCTTTAGCTTTTTGCTCCAGCTTAAGATAAATGGCGGCCAGATTATTGAGTGAGGACGTATGTGTGTTCTCTAACTCAAGGATGTGATCAAAAAGAAGAATGGCTTCATTTAAATGACCTAAAGCCATTTGTGCTACGCCAGAATTGTATAAATATTCAATATTATCAGGATCTTTTTGCAGTAATACATCATAATGCATGAGCGCATTCTCAAAAAGATCATGATGCATGAATGTTGCCGCTAAGTTATTACGTGCTTCAATGTTCTCATTGTCCAAGGCCAAAGCTTTACTGAAATAATCGATTGCCAATTGGTTTTGTTGTCTTTTTAAGGCGATGACCCCCAGGTTGGAAAGCGCTTCTATTTGCTTACTGTCTTGCTCTAAAACATTTTGAAATGCCTCTTCGGCTTCCGCAAGGGCATTTTTTCCTAGATGTAACACACCGAGATAAAATAGTGCTTCGGTATGAAAAGGATTTAAGGATACTACATTGTTAAATTGAGTTTTAGCCGCATCTAATTGATTATTTTGCAGCAATAATAAGCCTAAATTAAAATGTGCCGCGCTAAAATCAGGCTCCGCATGAACTGCGCGAGTATAATGTAAAAGGGCTTGAGCATAATTTTTTTGTAACGCATAAACTGTGGCCAAGTTATTATGCGCCTGAGCATAGTCTGGCTTCAGTTCTATGGCTTGTTGGTAATATTCGATCGCCTTATCAAGGTGATGCAGTTTTTTGTACGCATTTGCTATGTTATTAAGTAGGCTCGCATTTTCAGGGCTTAAGGAGAGTGCCTGTAATAGATAGAGAATGGCATTATCCATGTCTCCCAATTGCGCATAAGTGAGTCCTAAAAAGTGCAAAGTATTCAGATGCTTGGGTTCTTGTAGCAATATTTGCTCATAAAGACTAATGGCTTGTGGTAAGTGACCTTCATATTGGAATTTATATGCTTGAGCAAAGAGTGCATCAGTGTCCATCATCAATTCTTAATTAGAGCACGCAGTTGCTTTAATGCTTGTGCGCGGTGGCTGATATTATTTTTAATTTTAGCAGGTAATTGTGCTGCCGTGCATTGAAAGTCTGGAATATAAAAAATTGGATCATAGCCAAATCCGCCTTCGCCAACAGCTTGGGTGTGAATCACTCCCTTGCATATTCCTGTGGCGATGATTGGCGTAGGATCGTTTGCATGTTGCACTAATGCTATGGCGCAATAAAACCAGGCTTCTCGTTGTTTTTCGGGAATATGAGCCATGTTTTCCAATAATAAATGGATGTTTTTTTCATCGGTTGCATCATTACCCGCATAACGCGCGGAATAAATACCCGGTTCACCATTTAAAGCCGGTACTACTAAGCCCGAGTCATCGGCTAAAGCGGGTTTTCCTGTATGTAAACTGGCATGACGGGCTTTGATGAGCGCATTTTCGATAAAGCTTAAGCCATCTTCTATGGCATCTGTAACCCCTAAATCGGATTGTGGGATACATTCTATCGGTGCTAATAAATCGCGTAATTCTTTAATTTTACCTAAGTTGCTGGTAGCGAGAATAATTTCTTTCATCATTTAGTCCACAAAAAAGGAGAATATCGTAGATACTGTCTTTAAATGCAATCTTTTAACGAAAATTTAGGCTGTTTTTTGTGATCATTGTAGCCTGGGTGCAGCGTCGTGAATCCCGGGTTACGGCTTTGTCTGCACCCAGGCTACAACGGACGTTTATGATAGCTGTACCTTGGTTGTAGTGCAGTCATTCTTTTTCATTTTTTAAACATTATTTTGATTAAAAAATAAACGGTTTAAATAGCTATATTACAGACTTTAGGCTAAAATATAGCTTTTGTCGGAGCACTTGATGATGCCGATTACACATCTTTTATTGGCTCTTTTAGTTGTTGTGATTTGGGGGGTAAATTTTCTTTTTGTTTCCATTGGACTCGAAGAGATTTCGCCTCTGCTACTCTGCTCACTACGTTTTTTATTTGCAAGTGTGCCGGCTATATTTTTTGTCAAAATTCCCCAAACCTCATTCAAAGAAATTGTCCTGTACGGTTTTGTCATGTTTGCTTTGCAATTTGCGTTCTTATTTATTGGTATGAATGTTGGTATGCCTGCTGGAATGGCCTCTTTACTCATGCAAACGCAGGTATTTTTTAGTATGTTTTTTGCGGTGATTTTTTTAGGCGAGCAGCCCAATTTAGGCCAGGTTATGGGGGCGCTGGTCGCTTTTACGGGGATTGGTATCGTGGCAATGCATTTTGATAGTGACATCTCTTTGCTGGGTTTTATTTTTATTCTTGCAGCAGCTGCGACATGGGGATTGGGAAATCTGATTACCAAGAAAATTAAAGGCAATAATGGCAACATGATGACAATTATTGTGTGGGGGAGTTTTGTTGCGTGTATCCCTATGTTTCTTTTTGCTTTGATGTTTGAGGGGACTGCGAGCTTTGTTTATACCTACGAACATATCAGTTGGCGAGGTATCTTGGCATTGTTGTATATCGTTTTTGCTTCGACTTGGATAGGTTATGGTGTGTGGAATTGGCTCATTGCACGTTATCCTGTGGGAATGGTTACCCCCTTTACCTTATTAGTCCCCATTGTTGCAATGGTTAGTTCGGCTTTAGTATTAGGCGAACCATTCCAGCATTGGAAGCTTGCTGCAGGATTATTAGTGATTGGTGGTTTGTGCATCAATATCTTGGGCGCTCGTTTTTTCCCGGTGAAGGCCCAGTCAGAAGCTGTTTAAGGTAGGATTTCATTTTATCTCACTTGCGGATAAGCCACGCTACGTTGCCCCCAGGCTACAATAGTATGGAGAAAATGATATATGATATGTTTTTCTTGCAACGTAGTGGCTTTAGATTGATGCACTCAAAAACCATAATATTATGCGCCGATGATTTTGGCTTGGATTCTGGAGTTTCTGAAGGGATTTTAAAATTAGTACGCATGGAGCGCTTGTCCGCAGTAAGCTGCATGGTCAATATGCCGGGTTTTATTCATCATGCCCAAGAACTTCTCTCTTTAAAAGAAAGTAAACACATTAAAATTGGTTTGCATTTTAATCTAACTGAAGGTTATCTGGCATCTGTCCCAGAAAAGTTGGGTTTTACTCTGCATGAATTGTTGATTAAGTCACATATGCGCTCGGTAAAACTATCGTTTATAGCAAAAGAATTTTTAGCTCAATTAGATGGATTTATAAATATCATGCAACAACCACCTGATTTTATTGATGGTCACCAGCATGTACATCAATTTCCCGTGATTCGCAATGTTATTTTAGATCTTTATGAACAAAGATTGAAACCTTATGGAACGTTGATTCGCTCCACTTGGCCATCTATAAATTTGCCACAAAGCCGATTTAAAGCAAAAGTATTGAGTGTTACGGGAGGTAAGGCATTACTGAAGCAGCTTATCAAATTAGGCATTCCTCATAATCGTTATTTCTCAGGCATTTATGATTTTGCCCCTGATGCAAATTATAGGGAGTTGTTCAGGACGTGGATGAGTTTAATTCAAGAAGACACATTAATTATGTGTCATCCCGCGGAAAAAGTGAACCCTGCGGATCCTATCGCCCATGCTCGTTTGAATGAGTTTAATTATTTTTTAAGTGATGAATTTTTAAAAGATTGTGATGAGTTTCAGGTTCATATGGCCCAGCAAGAAAATTCGTAAGCGCCCCTCAAGCAATTTAGGGTAAATTTACGCGCCTATTTTTTTTATGTATTATCCTTTTTAGGACTTATGAGCTGTTTGAATAAAAAGGAATAAAACCTTGAGTGACTTTTTTTGGGTCTCCTTCGGAGCGATCTTTGGGGCGAATTTACGTTATTTAGTAAGTCGTTTTTCCGTCAAATATTTATCAGCAGATATTCCTTTTGGAACATTTATTGTGAATCTTACAGGAAGCTTCATCCTGGGGTTTTTTATGGCCTGGACTTTAGAGCGAGTAGATGTTGATCCACGATGGCGATTATTTGTAGCAGTCGGATTTTGTGGTGGTTATACAACGTTTTCAAGTTTCAGTTACGAAACCTTTGTGCTGTTAGAGCAAAGTGATTACGCACTTGCTGCACTAAATATTATTTGTAATAATGTTTTTTCAATAGCAGCAGTTATTGCGGGCGTCGTGCTCGCTCGGGCAATCTGATATGAATCATGTAAAAGTTTCTGTCTATATTAACGAAGCAGATAAATGGCAACATCGTCCTCTGCATCTCGAACTCTTAAGCATGCTTGATACCAATGAAATTGCAGGTGGTACCGTGTTGCGCGCCATTGCTGGATTTACACGTGGAGGTCCTGTTGTAACTACATCATTGGTTGATATAGGGAGCAAACTTCCTTTAGTAGTCCAATTCGTTGATACAGTTGAAAAAGTGGATGCTGTATTACCCAAAGTGCAAGAAATGGCTGGAATACGCCTCATCATCCGTGAACCTGTAGAAGTGGTTAATGGTAGTTACCCTGGGGGTTAATGAGCTAAGCTTTTTTGCAGCTCATGTATGATGTGCATTAAAAATCAATCATCTTTTCTCAATTTAAAAACCCAATTTGGTGAATATTTATTCTTTTTTGCGTGATTCATTGTAAAAAATCTATTTGTATACTATTATTATCTATAAATAGAGGGTTAAAAACATGAATCATTTACATTTGGCTCCGTTTAATACAGCTCAAGACATAAGTGAAGACGTTCTAAAACGTAATACCCAGAATGTCATTGCACTTTTTAAGCATTGGCAATTAAGAAATGAAGAAGAGTGCGAACTGTTAGGTGGTATAAGTCCTGCGCAACTTGCCAAATTTAAGCGAGGGACGGCTCATATATCGGGTAGAGATACCATTGAACGTGTCGGTAATCTTTTGGGAATTCATAAAAATCTGAGAATTCTTTATCCATATAATCGCGAAATCGTTTATCAATGGATAAAAGGAAGAAATTTAAAGCTCCATAATCTGCGTCCTTTGGATGTTATGCTTGAGCAAGGCTATATAGGAATTGCGCAAATAAGACGGCTCACTGATTTTATGCGAGGTCAATAAACGTGTCTTTATTTGATACTGCGAGGGAATACGCACAGGATATTTTTAGAAACATCAGAGGCATAAAAGTATCCCAGGATTTATTTGATGATCTCAGCGATGATCCCATCAATTGGGAAGCCGCCAATACTATAGAAAGCCATACCCATCCGGTGTTAACCCAGCAATCGTTAATTCAGCGTGGATTTGATTACAGTAAAAATGATTTTATTGATTACCCATTTGAAAACATAACCAGCTCACGTTACAGCGATGGCTCCATTGCGTGCTGGTATGGTTCAGAAACATTAAACACAACGATTTATGAAACCCGATATCATTTTGTTCAGGAAATAAAAGATTCCTGGGACATTTTTCAAACTCAAGATACGGTCATTATTGATAGGCGAGTTGCAAAAGTATACTGCCAGGGATTGGGGCTGGACCTAACAGAAAAAAAAGAAGAGTTTCCTTGGTTAATTGATCCGACTAATTACACGCAATGCCAAGAAATAGGTAGAAGGGTAGCTCAGGAGGGGCATCCTTTGTTGATTGTTCCATCAGCAAGGCAGTTGCAAGGAGTTAATCTCGTTGTTTTTAATGCGAACTTACTGTCTAACCCTAGAGAATATTGTCGCTTACAATATGTCTTTGACGTAAAAAAGAAGAAAATTCAATGCATTCGTGGTGAAAATGAAATTGCGCTTGCACATGGTGACGTGGATATTTAAAGCAATACACTTCACCTTATTCAATGACTCAAAAATACCTAAACGTAGGCTGGGGGCTAATCACTAATGAATCTACCGACAGGCCCAAAATCTGGAGATGATAAAGCTATAAACAGAAACAAATCCCAAAACGAGAAATAAAGCAAACAGGTAATTCAAACTGGTGTAGCGTAAAAGTAAGAAGTAAAGTATTTCATTAATGATTCCAGCCGAGGCTGCTACGCCAAAGAAATGAGGCAAGCTCAAAATTTTTTCATCATGTAACTGAGAAAAAGTAAGGTGTTTATGCCCCAAGAAACTGACATTAAAAGCAATTAAAAAGGCAAAAACATTGGCAGTGAGTGCTTGTAGCTGCATAAAATTCACTAAATTGAATACCGTAAAGAGATGTATCAAAGCAGCAGTGCCACCTATACCGGCAAAATAAATTAGCCTATGCCCTAATTTAAGTTGAGCTGTCATCAAAACTGGATTCCTCATCAATAACGTAATGGGGTCTATGTTTGACTTCATCAAAAACGCGACCAATGTATTCACCTACTACACCCAGAGCAAAGAGTTGTAAGCCACCAAAAAAAGTAATCGTTGTGACTATAGTTGCCCAACCAGGGGTTTCTATACCGAATATCAAGGTACTGGTTACAATCCAAATTCCATACAATATGGCTAAAGTTGCAACACCAATTCCGCCAATCGCAATCATCCGTAATGGAAAGGCAGTAAATGAAGTAATTCCCGTGATTGCTAAATCTAAAAGCGAGTAAAAATTCCATTGTGAAGTGCCTGTCTTACGCGGTTGGACTTCAAAAGGAATGGCAACTTGTTTAAAACCGACCCAACTGTATAAACCCTTCATAAAGCGATTGCGTTCGGGTAGCTTTTGCAGCGCTTTAACAATCTTGCGATCCAACAGTCTGAAATCGCCGGCGTTTGCAGGGATATTAATCCGATTTATTCGCGACGTCAGTTGATAAAATGCTTTAGCGCAGGTCCTTTTTAGCCAAGACTCATTAGTACGGTTTTGCCGAACAGCATAGACCATATCATAGCCTTCCTCCCATTTGGCAAGAAATTGACTGAGGAGTTCCAGAGGATGTTGGAAGTCAGCATCCATGATAATCACCGCATCACCTTGAGCATGGTCAAGGCCTGCACTTATCGCATTCTCCTTGCCAAAGTTCCTGCTAAAACGAATGCAGCGCAGAGAGAATTGTGCCCTTAATTGTTGAATGATTGTCGGCGTATTATCCTGGCTACCGTCATCCACAAGCAGTATTTCATAAGCGTAACCAAGTTTTTTTAGCGTATCAGTTAATGCCGCAATAAATTCGGCTATGCCTGCTTCTTCATTGTAAACCGGAACAACATAGGAGACGCGTTTTGTATGATTTATTGGTTTGGACATGTTTGGATTTAGTGGTATGCAGCTACTTTAATATGCGCTTATATTAACCCGAATTGAGAATTCTCGTAAGTGAATTTAAATTTTTTTTCTTATTTGGAAATAAGCTGCTAGTATGGGTATCCTGTTTGGGCTTTAGCATTATGGACTTATGAAGCACATTGATTTCGATGCATTATGGAGTAGTTCGAAACAACCAATTTTTCTGGATGAAAAAGTTGCTAAATATTTATTTAAGCAAAATGAGAGTGTAAATTTTCTACCCACACTATTTGATAGCCCATTTCCAGTAAAACTGTCAAAATCAAAAGTAAGTATTTTTAAGAAGGAACCTAAATTTACTTTTAGTCACAGCTTGGTTCTTTCAGGTAAAAATCAATGGCATATCGTTGATAACACCCGCAAAGGTCGAGGTGGTTTTGCTACCGTTAATGAATCAAAATATAAAATCGTGGTAACACATGACGCCAAAAAGAAGCATTATCAAGCAGAACTCATTCCTGTAAACGATGTGGTCAAGGTACAGATTCCATCTAAAGAAACCCCCTATTCCGTGCTATTGCAGAGAACAGGAAAAGAAGCGCTTAGGCAAAAAAAGCATGGGGTGAACGTTGTTGCTGTTGTTGGGGCCGGAGATAGAGTCATTACAATCCTTGAGGATTGTGGGATCAGTCTGGATAAGCTGTTGCCTTTTCAGCCCAGTCACAAATATTCGTTTCAGTTTCGCTTGGCAGTCGCTGCGCACATAGCCAGTGAAATGCTGTTATTACAACAAAAAGGTGTGGTACATCGCGATCTTAAGCCTGCAAACATATGTTATAAAAAGCTGGAAAATGGTCAATTTCTTATCATTTTCATTGATTTTGGCTTGGCCGAAGATGTTCATTCAAAGAATAATCTAATTTTTTCGGGAACACCTGCCTATATGTCTCCGGAAGTGATTCTTGGCAAAGGCACTACTTATCAGTCTGATATGTATGCTTTGGCTGCAATATTGGGTGAAATTTTCGGGGCCACAAATGTTTTAAAATATAAAGAATTAGCGGCAACTTTACCCGATTTAGCCGCAGCGTCTTATTGTTTTGATGGCTTATTTACAGGTTATAATGTATCTGAAATCGACCCTTATCTTTTAGACGATATAAAAACTTTACTCAAACATCTACAAAGTCAACAACCCAAAGAGCGCCCAACAATTGATGAACTGAATAAATTTCTAATTACCCTACCTATGAGAATGGATGTCTATAAAAATTTTAATGATAATTGGACGGAAATGGTCCGCCTCTTTAGAGAGTTTGAAGCCTATCACCAACAAATGAATTTGTTACAATCAAAACATGATTTAGTTCCATTTAGAGCGAACCTATTGGATGAAAAGAGTCCACTGAGCCATGCATTTAATCAGACCATGCTCCATAAACGAGCAAAAATTTATAAAAAAATTGCCACATTCGCGTTACCCCAATCTCATTACGCCTTGGCAAAAAGATTAATCAAGGAAAATCGAAGGGCAGATTTTGAGGATCAAGATAATCCTTATCCCAACGTGGAAAAAGTAATTCGCAAGTTGCAAAAGGAAAATTTGAAATTTAAAGAAGCAATGACTAGTTTTCAGGATTGTGTTAAAGGCCTTATGGACAACAAACAGTTAGCTAAGAAATTTACAAATACAAACAGCACCGGGATGAGGAAGATTGCCAGTATTTTATGTTCTAATTTATCACCTTTACAACAAATTGAACAATTACACAAAATTGGTCAAGTTAAGATTGCTCCCGGATTATTTTACTTTTTTAGCCATTCCAAAGTTGTGGGTAAAGGCCGACATCAAAATATAGAGGAACTTTATAAAAAACTGGCGCAAATTGATCCGCAAAAAGATCAAAAAGAGTATTTTGCAAAAAAACAATTGGATGAAATCGCACAATTTATTCAGGGTACGAATTCTTTTACGCATTAATTTAAATATAGTTCGTAGCCTGGGTACAGGGCAATATATTATCGGGCCAAGGCCCGACCTTATTCTAAAACCGAGAGATAATCACCAAGATCCATACCACAAGTGCATTAACAATGGTGATGAACACTGCCGCAGAACCTAGATCTTTTGCTTTTTTAGTTAATGGGTTCCAGGCGCGGTCAATGCGGTTTAGCGTGGTTTCTACAGCGGAATTTAATAATTCAGCGACCATTACGATGAGTAATGTGCTAATTAATAAAGCGCGTTCAACGGATGTTTTCCCGATAAAAAACGCAGCAGGTAAGGCAACAATGCTGACTAACAATTCAAGACGGAATGCAAACTCGTCTTGAAAGGCGGCTTTTAACCCTGCAAAAGAATAAAGACTGGCTTCTTTTATTTTTAAAATGGCTTTAACTATGAACTGAAACATGCAATTAATCCTACCACGTCATTTAAAACCTTTTTAGTTTGTCTGAGATTGCTGTACTTTTCAAATAGATATTCCATAATAAATTGCGTCCAAGAGTATTATGTACTTCGAGGCCATTGCAAAAAATGTGACTAGGGGTTTGGCATTGGAAAGTTATTACACAAGTTTGGTCGATTTACTGGAAAAAAAAACAGAGGACAATCCAGATTTCCCGCTCTATACGTTCATAGACAGAAAAATAAAGGAAAACAACAGTCTGACTTATAGTGAATTGGCGGAACAAGCAAAAAAAATAGCAAGTATTCTGTATGAAGTAACACATCCTGGCGCTCGTGTATTAATTCTTTATCCTGCTGGCCTTGAATTTATTGCGGCCTTTTTTGGTTGTTTGTATGCAGGAACCATTGCGGTGCCTACTTATTCTCCCACAACCAAAGATTGGGCTGAAAAACTCCAACAGATTATTAAAAACTCAGGGGCCCATGTTGTTTTAACTACAAAAGAGTTAATGCAGCAAAGCAAAAAATTAAATGAGCAACTCTCGCATGATGACGCACTACACTTCATCACTACGGAAGATTGGCTTAATGCAACGAATACATGGCATTATCCTAAGCTGACTGAGAATCACCTCGCCTTGTTACAATATACGTCAGGCTCCACTGGAACACCTAAAGGAGTCATGATCAGTCATGGCAATTTGCTGCATAATTTATTCGTAATCGGAAAAGCAACTGATATCACTCCAGAGGATATTAGTGTGTCTTGGTTGCCTCATTTTCATGATATGGGACTTATTGGCGGGATATTACAACCTGTCTTCAGCACAATTCCCGCAAAACTCCTGTCACCATTGGCTTTTTTGCACCGCCCGTCAATTTGGCTAGAAACCATATCACACTATCACGCTACGGCAACGGTAGCCCCCAATTTTGCTTATGACTTATGTACGAGTCAAACCACTGAAGAAGAACTCAGTCGATTGGATTTAAGCAGTTTGCAATTCGTAATGAGTGGTGCTGAGCCTATTCGTAAAGCAACTATCGAGCGCTTTACTCAACGCTTTGCTCGTTGTGGATTTTCGCCTGAGATTTTTTATCCGTGTTATGGGCTTGCTGAATCAACATTGATGGTTACTGGAGGGTGTCGTAAGCATGGAGTCAGCAGCCAATGTGTAGATAAAAACATGCTCAATCAGGGCAAAGTACTTTTTTGTGATGAAACACATCCTGATGCCCGCAGTGTGATTAATTGTGGTCAGCCCATTGATAGTTGTCATCTTGCGATTGTTAATCCCGACACGCTACAGGAGTGTCCGGAGAAAGTGGTTGGTGAGATATGGGTTGCGGGCAAGAGTGTTGCCCAAGGTTATTGGCAATTACCTAAAGAAAGCAAGCATTCTTTTAATGCGCGCATTGGGAATAAAGAACATTCTTTTTTACGCACGGGAGATTTGGGTTATCTTGATCGGGGGGCACTTTATGTAACAGGGCGCCTAAAAGATTTAATTATTATTCGTGGATGTAATTATTACCCACATGATTTGGAAGATGCCATTCATACATGCCATCCTCATTTACGTGCGCATTGTTGTGTCATTTTCTCGATAGAAGAAAATGATTGTGACTTATTGGTGGTTGTCCACGAAATTAAAAAGAACGTTCAGGTACTGAATTTCGAAGAAATTATCAGAACCTTACGCAACAAGTTATTGCAAACACATGGAATTGATGCCGATGTTATAGCGCTTGTCGGCCGTAATTCGGTTCCCAAAACCACTAGTGGCAAAACACAACGCCTGTTATGTAAGAAAAAATATTTAGAGGGTGGTTTAGATATTATCTGTATCGATAAGAACTCTGGGGATGAAATAGGGGAGCAGGAGGCTGATAATGCAGATATTATCCAGTTGTTCAAACCGATCTTCAATTGCGATATTACCGCAGTAGCTAAAGAAAAAAAATTAAGTGAATTAGGCTTAAGCTCAGTGAAGCTAGGACAGTTACATGATGTTCTTGTAACCCACGTGGATAAAGACATATCCATTGAGTTTTTATTAGGGGATCCCAGCTTGAGCGACATGATGGATTTATTCGCTACAGGCACCACAAAGCAGGAGGAACTACATTCTGCAATCGATTTGCTTGCTGAGTTTAATCAATATAAGAATATAAGACCTCATATCACGTGTGAGCCTAAACCGATACCACAACACGTGTTACTCACTGGAGCCACAGGCTTTTTGGGCGCTTATTTACTGCATGAACTACTAACCCATACCAATTGGCGCATTACCTGCCTTGTGCAGGCCAGTTCACTCACTGCAGGTATGAGCCGCGTGATTAAAAACATGGAGCATTATGGTTTATGGGATGTGGTTTTTCATGAGCGCGTTAAGGTCGTATTAGGTAATTTGGAAAAAAACAATTTAGGTCTTTTCCGACAAGATTGGGAATATTTGGCCGACACTATTGATCTTATTTTCCATGGTGCAGCAGTACTTAACTTTATCTATCCTTATCAAAAACTGATGGTCTGCAATGTGCTCGGCACACAACAACTCATTAAATTGGCCGGATATAAGCGTCTGAAAGCGCTGCATTATATTTCAACAGTGGGCTATTTTATGTCCGCTGATTTGGCAGATGAGGCAGTGATTCATGAACATAATGAGCTGGTACCTGAGGACGGAATTTATGGTGGCTATAATCAAACAAAGTGGTTGGCAGAACGACTGGTACTGCATGCACGCAGTTACAATATTCCAACGGTCGTGTACAGGCCCAGCTTGATTACAGGAGAAAGTCAAACGGGGCACTGGAACCATGATGATGTAGTATGTCGTATCCTCAAGGGCTGTATCGATTTGGGAGCTAGGCCCACACTGGATGTGGGGTTCAATTTTGTCCCTGTCGATTACGTTGCTAAGGCGATTGCTCATCTTGCCAAGGAAAAACCCTATCAGGTGGACACTTATCATTTAATCAATCCCCAAGAGGTTAGTGTAGCGCAATTATTTGGCTATGTGCAGGCGAAAGGTTTTAAGATAAAAGAGGTTGCCTACCCTGATTGGGAAAAAATGATTCAACAAAATAGTCGCCATCTGGATCATTCATTTTCTCCATTACGCCCCTTTTTTACGGAAAAAGTAGGACAAAAAGATCGGTCATTATTTGAGTTATATCTTCATAATAATAAAGCGAAAATTGATTGTACTTATACTCAAACTCAGTTAGCTGCACATGGAATTTATTGTGAAAAAATAGATGATGTTTTATTCAATAGATACCTTAATTATTTGTTGCAGTGCGGGTACTTAACGCAAATAACAGAAGCAGAACATAGTGATGGATAAAGTAAGTGTAGGCTGTTAAGCTCAGCTTACGCTTGGGATAGCATCCTGGTGCATGGATTCTTTATGCTATAGTTCTACAGGGGGTTATAGATAAGGACAGCGTATGACTCGCATTGAGCAAATTACATCACTGCCGCATGATGGGATTGATGTTTGTGAATGGGTGCAAGAGCATGGTTTCGGTTTATATGAGACTATGGGCGCGCGTCCAAGCCAAGAAGATGCTGCCTTTGCCTCTTGGTATACGCCAGATCATTTTAATTTGCTTGCCCCTCCAGAAATTGGTCGTCGTTTGTGGACCAGTTATCACTTGGTTAATCGTTCAGGTCATCACTTTATACATGGAGGTACTACAGCATCAACTACGGTATATGATGGGCAAGGCACGTTAATTACCGCAACTTTAGCCGATTCAGTTTCTTTTGCGGTGGTTTATGATACGCAGGAGCAGTTGGTCGGGGTGTTGCGTTTAAATAGTATGATTCATCATCCTCGATTTGAGTTAGATCGTATACAAAGTGCTGGTGGTGTTGTCTTTTTTGATCGCATCAACGGTCAGTTGGCAGTATCGCGTGCAATCGGCGATTTTGACTTTAATGCCCAAGTCGTTTGTGCTGATGCGAGTATCGACATCAATCCTTTCGATAAAATTTATGCATATCTCGATATTGCTGCAGAACATGTAGCGAAAGTGCAAATTATTGTTACGTGTGATGGTTTTACCGAACCTTTAGCTTCGCAGACCCAGAAAGAACATGAACAATGGCTTCTTCATTGTTTCAATAAAATATCATTTGTCAGCACACAACAGGAACATCTATTAGCAAAAGCGCTCGCTAATGAGGCGCTGGCATCGGGTTCACAAGATAATATTTCAATTGCCGTACAAACACTTTCTCCATCTGCTCCCTTTTTGATAGGGATTTATGATGGCCATGGTGGGAAAGATGCGTCACGGTATACTGCAGAGCATATTGGCTCCATTTTTGATTCTCAGTGTTCCTTAACTCAAGAAGCCTACGCACAGCAATCCTTGAGCGCGGATAAAAATTTCACCACATATTATCGAGATAATAAGGATCAGCAGTGGTATGAGTCTTTAGTTGCTGCTGAAAAAAAGAAAAGAGAATCTTGATACGATTACTTTCATTGACGCTCACGTTCGCGTCATGAGTTTCATGTTATAATTATATTTTTATGATTCTATGGAAGAATATTGTGCAAGAGTTTTTATCGATAAGCGTGTTGATTCTGTTAGCGGCAATTTCTCCTGGTCCTGATTTTGCCCTGGTTACTAAAAATTCCTTACTTTATTCAAGACGAGTAGGAATCTATACGGCCCTTGGGGTTTCAGTAAGTCTTTTAATTCATGCAAGTTATTGTATTTTAGGGTTGGCGATTGTTATTTCGCAATCATTGCTTGCGTTTAGTATTATCAAATATTTGGGGGCGGCGTACTTGATTTATATTGGTATCAAAAGCTTATTGGCCAAACGGGAAATGATGAAACTGGATGCTCATCATGCAACGCATTCGATTACTGGCTTGCAGGCTTTTAACCAAGGTTTGTTGTGTAATCTTTTAAATCCCAAAGCGATTATGTTTTTACTGGCTTTCTTCACTTTAGTTGTAAAACCAGGCCATTCTATTTTTACTGAGTTAGGTTATGGGGTAGAAATCGCGTTAATTCACATGATTTGGTTTTCCGGCCTTTCATATATGCTGACGCATCAGTATGTCAAAACCAACTTGAATCGTTTGCAGTATTATATTGTTAAAATTATGGGCGGATTACTCGTTGCTTTTGGCGTAAGAATAGCAAGCTTGAGTCATGCGGCTATGCTGCCTGTAGCATTAGCCGAGTAGTTTGATCACTGTTTCATGGTATGGGCTTCTATGCCCATACTTATCACTTCAGATACACATCCATCTTCGTGCACCTCACGGCTTTTTTTCAGTTACATAATAATTTGTTAAGAAACTATTTGTATAATAAATGCGCTCTCAGGGAGGATTAAATACAGAGCTCTGAGGTTGCGATTTTTTGATCAGTCCCCAAAAAGTGATGATAAAAAATCTTTCTTTAGCCTGGAGCCCTTGTGAAAGGCGTGCTGCCAGATACAAGGCGGTTGCGGTCTAAACATCTCAAACAGTGGACATTTCGATGACTTGGAGGTCGCGAAATCGTTTACGACATATCGTTATTTATTGCAATTCAATTTAATTAGAGGTTATCCATGGGCTTACATCATCAAGCGACAATCAAAGAAAAGAGAACGCACGGAGAAAGCGAAGTCTATAGTTTAGAAGTGCAAGGTGTTAGTCCAAAAGATTGTGGAAATGGCCAATACGTGGTTGTTCATGGGGGTAACAAACCCATTTATTTAGCGATTGCATCTGCTAAAAGTGATTCGTACATTAAGATCAGTCAATTGATGAAAAAAGGAGCTAAAAATTGTCTTTCTGAAAGCCTAATCGATTCGCATCTTGATATTGATGCTCCCTGTGGTAATGAATTTAAACCCACAGGGCAAAAAGTATTATTGATTTGTGCAGGCTCTGCAGAATCGGTTATGAGAAACATGTATAAAAATTTAATATGCGAAGGAAAAGAGGTCGCGGTTATTTATTCTGCAAAACAGCTTGCAGATCTCCCATTTCCAAAGTTAGTTTTGAAGCTGAATCAGGATGAGCAACACTATATTACATTTACAGAAGAACGAGACCATCGGTTTAAATCAGGCCGTGTTTCAGAACATTTAAAAACAAAAGCAATTGAGCCTGAAACCTCCATCTTTGTTTGTGGTCCAGTAGGATTTGAAAATGATGTCGTGAATCTATTACTTGCTAAATCCCATCCGGCACAAAATATTCATATCAGTCATTGGGGTAAAATCATTCCTGTAGACTCATCTGGTCTTGAACAACGAGGTTTTAAACGCCCACAGCAAGAACAAATTGTAGTAGAAGAACAAACAGCCTTGGCAACAGCATTACATCTATAGAATGCTTCCCACCCAATTACTATGTCCTGTGGCTTGTCCACGGAACGTAGTAATTAAAGAACTATACCGAAGTGAATGCGCTTACTAAAAAAGATTGGCCTGTTCATTGCCTTGCAGGGGAGCAGGTTTTTGCTCTGAATGACCCGAACGCAAAATAGCGATGAGGGTGAAGCAAGAACATGCCAAGATGTATAGTGCCGGCGCTTCAGGTGCTCCCAAGATATGGATGAGTTGCGTAAAGGCAAGTGGGGCAATACCCCCAAATAATGCGATGCCAAGGCTGTAACTGAATCCAACCCCTGAGTAACGTAAATGTGCGGGGAATGATTCACTAATAAGGACTACGTAGCTGCCATTGATCATGGCTCCAAACAAAGCAAAACATAATGTGAAAACCCAAACAAAGGATTCACCCAAATGATTGAGTCCATAAAAAAGTGGATAACAGGATAAAATCAAAAGTAAGGCCCCAGCTATCAGTAATTTTTTACGATTGTAGTGATCAGATAAGCTACCAAAGACGACAGTGAGTATCGCAAAACTTAAAAAGCTTACTAAATTAATCAAATAGGTATGTGTGATTGTGAGTTTGACTATAGAGGTAAGATACGCGGGTAAATACAAAAACAGTGAGATAATACTAGAAGAGACCGCGGTGAATAAAAATGCACGCAATAATTTTTCCCAAGATAAAGTCCACAGTCCCCAAAATGGTTGATGATGTAGTTTTTTTTCTTTTGCCATAGTAAGAAAAACAGGGGTTTCAATCGATTGTCTGCGAATAATATAGCTAATAACTCCTAAACCAAATCCAATCACAAACGGAATGCGCCAGCCCCACGACATCATTTGCTCTTGGTTTAATATGGAGGTAAGAATAAATCCTACTAAGGCGCCCAGACTATTGCCAAGGGTGATGCACATGAATACCAGGCCGATAGCAAATCCATGTTTTTTTTGAGGAATGTGCTCTATCGTAAATACTGCAGCTCCCGGAATTTCACCGCCCACAGAGAAGCCTTGAAGCAGACGTAAAACAATGAGGATGATGGGGGCGGCAATGCCAATGGATTGATAATTAGGCAAACACCCCATAAGCAGGGTTGCTGTTGCCATCATAAAAACAGCTAACGAAAAAGCAGATTTTCGACCAAATTTATCACCTAAGTGCCCAAATACCACCCCACCTATAGGCCGAGCCAAATAACCCAGTGCAAAGACGGCAAAAGTATTGATTAATCCAATAAGCGCATTGTTGTTTGTGAAAAAATTCTGACTAATGTAGGAGGCAAAGAGCGCATAAATCGTAAAATCATAAAACTCTAAAGCACCGCCAAGCGCAGTAAGGGTCACAATTTTATATTGAGCTTTATTCATGATTATTCTTTATCTGAGCTGAGCCCCATAATAACATGTTTTGTATGAGACACATTTTTTACAAGAAAGAAGGGTGTTGTCATCCCAGGATGTGTTAGGGAATTCGTTGACAAAGCTCAATAGCTGTAGGCTGGGCTGTTAAGCCCAGCATCTACTGAGTTAATTCGTATTCTCCAAAGTTCCATTATGAAACCTCACGGGAACCCCAATGAACAAGTGCTTATCCATTGGTCTTAAGAAAGAATTATTATTGGCATTGTTACATGCTGGACTTAACAGCCCAGCCTACAAGTGCCTTTTTTGTCAACGATTACCTAACACCTCATATGTCCCGGAATTTATTGATGCTGTATTTTTAAGTCTTCGTGGTTAGCAACGGTTTTATCACGATGCTCTGTAATTGACTGAAATATGCTTAATCGTCGTGATTTAGCCAGAGACGGTTGGGGGACAATCGGCGGTTGCTTTTCAACAAATGTTTTTGCATCTTGGACGAGTTGTTTAAAACCTTCGTTACAGTCTTCATTATCTAATTCTGGCGCGTAAATTTTAAAGAAAAATTGAGCTGTTTTTTCGGTGCCATATTTATTGAAAATGAGCCTTAAATGAGCGAAGTTAATATCAACCTTGTGATTTAGACTGGCGATGGCATCCATTTCAATATCACGAAGAAGTCTAAGCAATGGTGTTTTGGCTCGCTCTTTCGCATCCTCAATTAAAAAGCGCGTCATTTGGCCTTGTTCTAATGCTGGAATAAAATCCTCATTCCAAATAGCATTATCGGTACTGGATTTACTGTAGAGTAGCATGAGTCCAAAAATATGTTTGCAGAATTCGCTTAAAGCGACTGAGCCAGGTGCGTTCTCCTCAAACTTTAAAAATGATTTCTCAATAAGACCTAGAACAAATTCTATTTCCGTTTGAGGTCCTGTTACCATGCCTGCATGGAAAAAAAGGTTATTTAAAAAAATTTTTCCATCCTCTCTGTTCTCTGTAGGAAGGACCTGTAATAATTTACTCATTATTTCCACATACCACATAATTGATCACCATCATTTTAATTAATACATGGCGAACTATATGAAAACCGGATTAAGTGATTATTAGTTGAACATAGTAAAATTGCGATGGATAGTCCTTTAACTCCCAATAGACAACCAAATCGAATTGACACTTTTTGCAATATCTAGGGTTGAAAATTAAACCGCTGCAATTTTTTTGAACTAATATTGATACTAGGCGAGTACTGATTAGCGGTGCTTATCATGGATGTTATGGATAATTTAGACAGAAAAACGCGAATGCCATTGGTTTTTATCGGCCATGGTTGCCCTATGCATGCCGTGCAAACCAATAAATTTACATTGAGTTTACATGCATTAGGTAACAAAATACCGCAACCCAAGGCAATCGTCTGCATTTCAGCACACTGGCTAACTACAGGTACGTGGGTCACTCATATGTCTCATCCCAAAACGATTCACGATTTTTATGGATTTCCCAAAAAGCTTGTTGATATTTCATACCCAGCTCCTGGTTCTCCTGAAACGGCGGAATTGATTCAAAGGATTGTCAGCAAAACCCCAATTTATTTTGATGATACGCAATGGGGATTGGATCACGGAACTTGGTCTGTGCTGCGGCATATGTATCCGCGTGCGAATATTCCTATTATTCAACTGAGTATCGACTTAAAACAACCCGAAGAGTTTCATTATCAAATTGGCCAGCAATTACAATTGCTACGAGAACAAGACATTCTTATTATCAGTAGTGGCAATTTAGTACATAACCTTTCTAAAATTAGTTGGGAATGTAAATCAAAACCCTATGATTGGGCAGTTGAGTTTGACGAATGGATCAAAGAAAAGCTCATATCCAGGGATTTTGTCGCGTTGCGTACTCATTATCGTGATACAATTGCAGGACAACTGAGTGTGCCAACAACGGATCATTATTATCCTTTGTTCTATATCTTAGGCGCAACACACAATGACGATGAACTGGTGTTTATTTATGAAGGAATTGAGAACAGTTCTATATCAATGCGTACGTTTTTTTTTGGGGATAAATTTAAATAAAAAAACACTTAACTTTCTGATCTAATTAACAAATAATAAATAAGTTCTGTTCACGATTTGCTATCCTATGCCATCCTTCGCGACGTTCGGGATGACGAATAAACAGAATTTAAACTGAGTTAAAAGGAATTATAAAATGCAATCTCAAATGGACACACCTCATATTCAATTAGCAATCATGTCACGCTGGTATGTGGTTTCACGAGCGTTACATGCTGTAGCCAAATTAGGTATTGCAAATCATCTTGCCTCTGGACCTAAACGAATTGATGAGTTGGCCAAACTCACCGAAAGCAAGCCCGAATTATTGGATAGAGTATTAAAATTTCTAACGAGTTATAATCTATTTAATTTCGATAATAGTTTTTATTCGTTGACTGAATTATCCAATCCGCTTCGGGATGATGATCCTCATTCCATGCGTGATGTGTTATGTATGGTTGATGATATTTGGTGGCAAGCCTTTTCGCAATTAGATACCAGTCTTAAGACTGGAACGCCTGCGTTTGAAATACAACATGGCGATGATTTTTTTAGTTTTCTTAGCGAACACCCAGAGAAACAACAAAATTTTGATAGAGGGATGGCAAAGCTATCTTCTTATGATGAAAAGGCAATTAGTAGTGCATTCAATTTCTCTACTTTTTCCAGCATAGTCGATATGGGTGGTGGACGCGGTGGACTTTTAAAAGCCATCACTGCCCAACATCCTGAGTTAACCGCAATTCTTTTTGACACCCCGGCAGTGATTGGCCAATTGGATCCCCATGCTTTTTCCAACAAAGTTAGCCTACAAGAGGGGGATTTTTTTGCGACAATACCGCAAGTAGATGCCTATATATTTAAAGGCGTTTTGCATGATTTTAATGATGAAATGATGCATAAAATATTAAAGAATTGCGCACAACAAATGCCTCAACATGCTACTTTGTTTATTGTGGAACAAGTCATGCCCGATGACAATAAACCTCATCCCAATAAAACGATGGATCTGGTGATGATGGTTTTATTAGGTGGCAGACAACGGACCTTATCTGAATGGCAAAAATCAATTGAGCCCACAGGATTTACCTTTAAAAACAGTTATCCAACAAATAGTTTATTTACTTTGATGGAGTTTAAACCTAAGACGTCAATGTAGTCTGGGTGCAGTGCAACGGAGTCCGGGTTTGCGAACATGAATGAATCTTGCGATCCCGGGTTACGGCTTTGCCTTCACCTTCACCCAGGTTACAAAGCATCCGGTTCATTATTCAGGATGTAGCACCGAACAAAAAATATGTTGTGGATCATACTGTTCTTTTAATTGCATCCACGCATCATACCGTTCCTCGAAATGATTTTGCCAAAATGTTTTATCCGGGGTATCACCTAAGTATCCAGACAAATAACGTTTGCCACCTTGGGGGAGCAAGAGTGCATCCAAGCGTTTAATAGTTTCCAAACAACTTGGAATTAATGCTGTTGGCAAACCTGGATTCAGGATCATCAGTGCAAAAATCTCTTTGTCTTTGGGAAGTTGGAAAAATCCACTAGGGCCAAGCGGAGCAACGCGTGCAATATGGACTACGGTAGCATAGTGTAATGGTAAAGTTGCTAATAACTCTTCCAGATTTTCCAATTGTGCAGCGGATATAAAACACTCATACCATGGGTGTTGCAGCTCCCATTGGCCCGTCATTTTCATTGCATTAAAGCGTGAATCATGACGATGTAAATAAGACTGAATGGATTCATCCTGGATATGTAGGAGTTGCCAAGGCTTTAATCCCCAGTGAGTAAAATCAGGAAGCTCGCTATCATATTCTACAGAGACATGCAGTGCATAAAACCACTGCGCAAAAGGTAAACGGCCTTTTTCTGATAGTTTTGCCCCTTGTATTGCGGGTGTGCAAAAGGACTCCACATAATCAGCGTTTGTTTGACACAAAAGCAAGTCATCAAGCCATTGTTGCTTATCTAAATAAAGTAAAAAGAAGGTTCTAACATTTTTTAAACAAGGTCTTAATGCAATGCACGCTTTAGTGATAAGGCCAAAACGTCCTTGGCCCCCCAAACACGCTTGCGTGAGCGGCGATTTGTTTTCTGTTTGTAGTATTTCTCCATTGGCTTGCATCACGTCTAAGGCTTTTACATGTGCAACAACGCTGCCATATTTGAATGATGCAGCACCTATTCCCCCAGCAGAAAGCACCCCACCAACGGATAAATTACAATTATGAGGGAGCACATAAGGAACCATGGACTGTTTTAACGAGTGCTCTAATAAAGAAGACCAGGTGGTATTGGCTTCGACCCAGATCGAATCGGCATCAGCTTCTGAGGCCTTGTTAAAGTGTTTCATACTTAAGATTAGTCCACCAGGAACTGCAAGCGCTTGTCCGCTTTGGCTCAAGCCATTGCCACGAACAGTAATCGGCAATTGATGCTCATGGGCATAGCGTATCAATGCTTGGGCTTCTACAATGGTTTTAGGTTCGAAGACTGCAACAGGATTAGAGTGTATTAGTTTGCCAAAATCTTCTTGAAATAAAAAAAGCGAGTGCTCATCGCTGAGCACCGCTTGTCCAAACGCTTTTTTACACTGCTTTATGTGAAATGAGTTCCACTGGTTCTTTATTTGCGGCATCTTGATGATTCCTTTGTTTTGCCAATTCGAGTCTTCGATTACAAGCAATAATCAATCCATCAAACATCTTGTTAAACGCATCATAGCAGCGGTCTATCATTTTTAATGCTTCGCGTCGAGTTTGGATTGGTACTGTTCTTGCAAACAAAGAGCGTTCCATTTCTTCTTCAAACAAGGCATGAGCCATTTCTACTTCCAAGTGTGATGAAGAGAAATATTTGAGGTTTTTATCTTCGCCTGTTTGTTTTACTTGTTTGGAAACTTTTTCAAAGAAAACGTGTCCTGATGATTCAATTGTTAAAAGGAGAACAATATTGAGAATTTCATCATTTGATTTATACACCTCAGCTAAAATAGCATAGGCGGCATCACGAGTTAATTGAGTTTCTTTGCTATAAAGCCAACTTACATCATTTGTATCGTTTGTTGGATCAATATTCACTGCTTCCATATATTTTTTATCATGCAGGAACCATTTTTCATGGCCAGCATCTTCGAGTCTGTGATGACGAGCAACTTTTCTTAAATAAGGGTCGTTTACTCGTTCTTCGTTTATTCTTAATATATCTTGAAAGGTCATAGCCCAAAAGGTCAGTTCAGGAACAAAGTAGCTCAATTCTTGTAAGCTGTTTAATTGTTCAAGTATTTCAAAAAAAGGATGATTCATGAATTCTTGTTGTTTGGAATCAATATAATCTTGTATGATTTTCATAGCCATCTCCATGAGAATAATTTGTTGGACAGTTTTAACAATGCATGCCGCATACCAACTTTTTTTCTCTTTTTTGTGCAAATAACCTGAAAAATGAGTATTTAGACTTTCTTTTTCAGCAATAAAGTGCACGTCCGCCAATAAAAATGAATAAAAAATCACCTGTTTGTCAAATTTTTGACAAAGCAATCCCTTGAATTTTTTAACTTACTTTAAAATTCAGCTTAATTATGCCAATTTTTTGTCATATTGTTTAAGTTCTTTCTCTACTTTATTCCAATCAATCTCGTCAATTCGCTCCACTTTGTCGCATATTTTGTTTAAAAATTTTGCCTGTAACTCCCCATGCGCTTGTGCTTCAGCATATGGGGTATTGGTAAACATTACCAAAACGTGTTTTGAAACATAATCCTCTGGATATCGATGCATTAATTCATGTTCCAGTTGTTTCTTTAAGTTAAATTGTTTGTCTCTGATGTCGGTTTGAATTTCATGGAAGTTATCCATAGACATTTGTGCTACCGCATCAGTATTGACTTTCCTTGATTGATAAAATGCCGGCAATACTTGCATCCAGTCATCATGATATTGATTCAGCAGCTCATTCAAAATACGACAGTCTTCAAACGCACTATTCATTCCCTGACCAAAAAATGGGACTACGCCATGCGCCGCATCCCCTATTAATAGGCATTGATCTTGGTAATACCAAGGATCACATTTTATAGTACTCATATTTCCGGTAGGATGTTGCGTAAATTCTGTAAGTAAGTTGGGCATTTGCGCATAAGCATCTGGGAAGGACTCTTTGAAAAAAGTATTGATTTGCAATTCATTTTCCAGTTCAGCAAAACTGTTTTTTCCTTCAGAGGGCAAGAATAAGGAACCTGTAATTGACTGGTTCAAATTGGGATTGCCTAATAATAAAAAGGCATCTCTAGGCCAAAGATGTAAATGCTCGTGAATGAGGCGATTTTGCGACGGCGCGCCAATGGAAAGCTCTTTATACCCATAAGGTAGAAACGTACGTGATGCATGCACCAAATGCTTTGCCTGTAATTGTTCCCGAACGCATGAACCCGCACCATCAGCACCAATTAAAAGCTCATAGCTGTGTTTTAAGAAGCTGCTATTTTGTAGTTCAAAAGTGGCAATTTTTTTATCCACATCCAAATCAATAAGTTTCGTGTTGAAATTGAGTTTTACCTTAGGAAATTGTTCTAATTCGTTAAGCAATAACATGTTGAGTTCATTGCGTTGAATTGCATTAATGTATTCATTATGATGTCGTCCGAACGATTGAAATTTAACAGCTCCTTCAAGCTCATGTATCGCACGTGCACGCATAGGCACCATGAGTTTTTTCACCTGCGGCATGATACCCACACCTTCCATGCCAGTAATACCACGGCATGACAATGCTAGGTTAATTGAGCGCCCATCATCTGCAAGCAAGAGCCTTAGATCGGGTCGTGCATCAAATACTTCTAGTTTGTAATCTCTTTTTGCCAAATAGAGTGCGAGTAAGGTCCCAGCCAAACCCGAACCAATAATGGTTACTTCTTTCATTCCAATCTCCTTAGAACGATCGCAGCCATAGGTGAGGTTAGGGATAAAATCCAGATTGTATAAAACAACCGGATATACCCGCATGATATGGCTATTTAGGAAAATATCCCTTCTCCCTATAAGGGTGAAGAGGGCGGATGAGGGATTCGTTCACCTCTGCCTCTCTCCCACTTGTGTGGGCGTTGAGCTTTCCAATAGCGCAACCGGTACCTAAATCACCTTAGACACAATTGCTACGACTGTTTTTTTTATTTAAATCAATTAATTCAACATAAAAACTCTTAATATATCACAACATAATTTTTACCAGCAAAAATCATACCGGTTTGAGAAAGAGCCGGAAATTTAATTTAAACGGATGACAGAGGTACTGTGCACTGAAGTTAGGATAGTTTGAATCAAGCAAACATAAGCTAGACTGTTAAGTCGGCGCTTGCAGAATTAATTCTTGTTTTTAATAGTGATTTTAAAAACTCTTGTAATTCAAAAAGGTGAGGATACCTCAAAGAAAGAGACTTTAAATGTGAGCTATAATAAAATTACTTAATTCTTCAGGTTTTTGTGGCATTGCAAAATAATAGCCTTGGGCGTAATCACAACCATGTTGCACAATAAATTCACGTTGTAAATCTGTTTCTACTCCTTCAGCGAGTACTTCCAAATTTAAACTGTGGCCCAAGTTGATGATTGCACGTGTAATGGCGGCATCATTTTCTCGATTGACTAGCTCACTAATAAATGAGCGGTCAATCTTTAATTTATCAACTGGAAATTGCTTGAGATACGATAGACTGGAATAGCCAGTACCAAAATCATCAATGACTAATTTGGCGCCCATGTCTTTTAACTCATACATGGTTTCAACCGCATGTTTTACATTATCAACAAGCAAACTTTCAGTAAGCTCCAATTCGAGGAACTTGGCGGGCAAGCCTGTTTCAAGAAGGATTTTTTCAATAACTTCAGATAAATGAACTTGACGGAATTGTCTGCCAGAAATATTGACTGCGACAGTTAACTGATCATAGCCTTGAGCATGCCAGCGCACGAGTTGGCTGCATGCTTCTCGTAAAACCCACATACCAATATCAAGAATTAAGCCATTTTCTTCGGCCATGCTTATAAAATCATTGGGTGGGACATTGCCTAAAATATGGCTGTGCCAACGTAATAAAGCTTCAAATCCAATAATTTTATTCGTCGTTAAATTAATAAAGGGTTGGTACACCAGATGAAATTCATTTTTCCTGAGGGAATCACGTAGCGCATTATCAAGTTGCATGCGATTAATGATGCGCATGTTCATTTCTTTATCATAGGTGCGGAACGTATTACGACCACTGTCTTTGGCATGATACATCGACAAATCAGCACTCTTCATTAAGGACTCATAATCATCACCATCCTTAGGGAAATAGCTGATGCCTATGCTGCCAGTCACTTTTAAATTGTGCTGATCAATCTGAATGGGTTTGGAGATTGAGGTGAGAATTTCTTCTGCCTTTTGTTGGGCTTGCATTTCAGTTGCAACATCTTGTAGTAAAATCACAAATTCATCGCCGCCTAAGCGACAAACGGTATCAAAATCATCCGTAGCAATAAGCAAGCGGTTGGACACCGCCTGTAATAATCGGTCGCCAATGCTATGTCCCAAAGTGTCATTGGTCATTTTGAAGTGATCCAGATCAAGGAATAAAAAGCCTAACAGAGAACCTTTTTTCTTTGCTTGTAAAATGGCTTGATCCACACGGTCAATTAATAAAACTCGGTTAGGTAATTCAGTGAGTGAATCATGAGTTGCTTGTTGAATTAATTGTTGTTCCATCTCACGACGTTGACTGACATCGTTAAGAATACAGACATAATGCTTCACGTTATCAAATGAATCTCTAACTGGGGCGACACTCAACTCGACCCAAAACACTTCACCGTTGCGTCGATAACTTTCTAATTCTACGGTTTCTTCACGTAATTCCTTAATCGCCAGATTAATGCGTTTCTGATTCACATGCTCCACTTGGCTGCCATGCAAAAAAGAAAGATTTTGTCCTAATATTTGTCGTTCGCTGAATCCAGTGATGCGCTCGAATGCTTTATTTACATAAATAATAGGTAGATTGGGCTTGGAAATATCAAGAATGACTACACCATGAGTGCCTGCTTCAATCGCACGCTCGCGAATGCGCAGTTCGTCTTCCTCCATGAGTTTCTGGGTTATATCCCTAAAACTGTATACTCTACCAACAATCTCGGAGCCTATGCGCTGTGGCTGCGTAAAGCGCTCAAAAATGCGCCCATCTTTAAAATGCAAAACAGGTAACTCTCCCTGCCATTCGGGATTTTCATAAAGATATTTCACATCAGCAATGACTGCTTCTGGATTACTTAGCTGTTGTAAAATGTATTCAAAACCTATACTTTCGGTACCCGACTCCAACATATGAGAGGGGATACGCCACATTTCTACGAACTTCTGATTCCAATCCACCACTTGTCCCTTGCCATTAACCATCATGATGCCATCAGCAGTTGATTCAAGAGTCGCGCGCAATAGGGATAAGGATTTTTCCAGTTCTATATTTTTTTCAAGAATATTATGGGTTTTGACATTAATATTTTCTGACAAAGGGGCTTTAATAGAGCGTTGAAACTCAGGTTGAGTGTGATACCACTTTTCAAGAAGGGTCGATAAATTAGATGTTGGCGTAATCATTCCTAATTCGTCACATACATTAGTAAGCGATGGTTCTCGGCCTTGTTTCTTAACCTTTTCCGCAGCTTTAGCCACTTTTTGGTAATCTATTTGGCGTCTGGTCATGATCCCTCACAATTCCCCTCAACTTCGTACAGATGTATCAATTTGCTGCTCTTAGTCAGTTCCTTTTAAAGTATATACTGTTAATGTATTTTTTGCTTAGCCCCTAGTAAGAGGGTTTTTGAGATATAGGGATTTCCCGCTTCTGCGGGAAATGACATCATTTATTTTGGTGCAGGGGGAGCCGTTGGTGCGGGTATTGGTTGCGCGGCTTGTTTGCTTGCTAATTGTTGCACTTGTGAATTTACAGTTTGTATTTGCGTTTGTAGTTGACTTTGTACCGTTTTTATCTGATTTTGCAGTTGCGTATTTACTGATTGTATTTGTTCTTGTAAATCAGTTTGTATTTTTTTAATTTGGTTCTGCAGTTGTTGCGTTTGTTCTTGCTGTTGGGTTTGCAATTGTTTTAACTGACCTTGGATTTGTGTATTAAATTGCGAGACTTGATCATCAGCAAAAGCAAGATTAGAAAGAAAGAGAGTACAAAAAAGTGATTTTGCTAAAATATTCATTACCATTCCCTTAGTTGAAAAATAATCGGACGTATTACTTTAACCTAATAATCCATAAATTGACTAGGACCTGTTTGCATTTCACAAGTTTGGCCAATATCCAAACCTACACCTGCTAAATTGTAGCCTGGGTGCAGCGAGGCGGAACCCGGGGATCGGTGCCTGCACCCAGGCTACTTTTTGACTACCAGCAAGCGTAGCCTCTCTTGTAAATACGGCCGTATTTGCATTTTTCGTCATTACTTTTTAATAAATTATTATTTAAATCAACTGGTTACGAGAAAAATCAATCTTGTTTAGTTTTTGTCATAAGCCGAGCCTTATTGCTCTAGGATGTTGTTTCTGAGCATAATTTGAACTAAATGTAACTTCGCAAGGCTTACCTGTGCGTATTATGACTGAGGCACAACGTCTCACCCATCCTCAAGCCCAATTAATTCCTAAATCGCTCATGAACGATTTCAGCGTCTTTAGGAATGAATTGTTGGATGGTTTCATTCCAGTGATGCAGACCCAGACGCCAGAGCAATTATTTGCTTGTTTACGTGATTTTGTTATGCCCCAAGGAATGAGAGAACGACAATGTTTATGGCTCGCTGTGGTGTACAGTCATCCCAATCTTAGTAAAGAACAATTGGTGGCACTTGCGAAGCAGATAGACTTATCGCCCAAGGCGTATCTTGAGGTGAGCATCATGCTTAACCGCCAGGATAATTTAGCGTATGTGATAGACCTGCCAGGTTATGCAGAAGTCATTGAGCAGCAGGTAAGAGCTTTCTTTGGTTTGGCGGCTGGTTATGGATGTCTTGGCATGCTCACTGATTTGGCATCAAAAGCGTCGCCTGAGAAATTACACGAGATGATTACTGCTTATAATTTTGGAAATTTTAGATTGGCAGCAGAAAATGGTCGCCTTGAAGTAGTGCGTTATTTGGCATCAAAAGTGTCACTTGATAAAGTACAAGAAATGGTTGCTGCGTATGATTTTTTGGCTTTCAGATTGGTTGCAGCAAATGGGCATCTCGAAGTACTTCGCTATTTGGAGTCAAAAGCACCTAATCAAGTACAAGCGATGATTGCCACTCATGATTTTGGGGCTTTTAGATGGGCTGTAGAAAACAATCAGGTTGATGTACTCCAGCACTTATTAGGTTTTACTTCGGTATTTGCCTATGCTGAAGCGCACCAACGAGAATATGGGGCCATTGTTATTCCTTATCTAGAACAACAGATTTTGAATTTACTTACCCGCAAGCAGGCTTTTGAACAAGCCCACCCCAATGCGGTTTTTGATGTAGGCAGTGACGAGGAAGGGGATTTATTTTTTTACTACGCACGCCAATTAATTCGCCGCAACGCCCCTGCCTTACGCGATGCACTGTTATTGTTACTAGAGCTTCCTGGGGTGAAAGCCCGGGCACATCGCGCAATTCGCGGTGGTGTCCCTAATGAATTATTGCGGCTGGCCTTAAGCGTAAATAACCAGATGGCAGCCGAATTGTTATTGGCCATCCCAGCGGTACGCCAAG